>Ga0210050_1001049_pt1 | contig 31634 bp, 24 predicted proteins | sample CryGey132114_all_FD_185463 | JGI IMG/M metagenome (GOLD analysis project Ga0210050, IMG submission 185463) | Groundwater microbial communities from aquifer - Crystal Geyser CG22_combo_CG10-13_8/21/14_all (SPAdes) (version 2) | ecosystem: Environmental > Aquatic > Deep subsurface > Groundwater ... | reverse complement strand
TTTTATTGATTATTAACGCTTTTTGGTCTCCCATCCAGCCTGGCTTCCTACCCCGTTGCAGCGAAGAGGTGCGCATTATAGACATCTTTTCCAGCACGTCAACTCCTTTCTGAAATATTGCTGAAATTAGCCGCTGTTAGCTTACTGGACTTTGTTTCTCTGAATCTCCGATGGGTCTGATTGCAATAGCTATTTACCCGTCCTGCCTGACGAATTTACACATAAAAAAACCGCAGATCCGAGCTGCGGTTTTTTTATGGCTGGCAACTATTGCTACCTGCTCAATGATATTTACGGCTCAACTCGTGTACCGCAGCCACCATGGCGGCCACGTTTTCTGTACTGGTATGTTGTGAGATGCCGTGACCTAGATTGAATACATGTCCACTCCCGTAGCCGTAGCTGCTGAGCACTTTTTCTACTTCGCTGCGAATGGCATCGGGATTGGCAAACAACACTGCCGGATCCATGTTGCCTTGCAAAGCCACCTTTTGCCCGACTTTTTGTCTGGCGATACCGATGTCCATCGTCCAATCCAGCCCCAGTGCATCGCAACCGGTATTGGCCAGACTGTCTATCCACAAGCCACCGCCTTTGGTAAACACGATATTGGGGATGCGCACACCGTCTTTTTCCTTAATCAGTCCGGCAATAATGCGCTGTGTGTAAGCCAGTGAGAATTCATGGAATGCCGCGTGCGACAATACGCCACCCCATGAGTCGAAGATCATCACGGCTTGTGCGCCGGCTTCAATTTGCGCATTCAGATAAGCAATCACCGCCTGCGTGGTAACTTCGAGAATGTGGTGCATCAGCTTGGGTTCGTTGTACATCAAAGTTTTCACGCGGGCGTACTCGCTGGTGCTACCACCTTCTACCATATAGCAGGACAAGGTGAATGGGCTACCCGAGAAACCAATCAGCGGGATACGTCCATCGAGTGACTTGCGGATTTGCGACACCGCATCGGTCACATAGCGCAAATCCTTATCCACATCCGGCACGCGCAGCGCCATGATGGATGCTTCATCGCGCAATGGACGCTCGAATTTTGGGCCTTCACCATCTGAAAAATACAGGCCCAGCCCCATCGCATCGGGTACGGTCAAAATATCGGAAAACAGGATAGCCGCATCCAGCGGATAACGATCTACCGGTTGCAGAGTCACTTTAGTCGCATAGTCAGGATTCTTGCATAGCCCCATAAAACTGCCCGCTTCTTTGCGTGTCGCACGGTATTCCGGCAGAAAACGCCCTGCCTGGCGCATCATCCACAGCGGCGTGTATTCGGTAGGCTGACGCAGCAAGGCGCGCAAAAAAGTGTCATTTTTAAGTTTAAAGTTCATAGATTCCCTTTATTTACATATAGTTAGGACGGGATTGTGACCGCCCCTACAGATCAGCGTGGCAGATTAGCGTGGCAGCACGGTCGAACCCATCAGGAACTCGTCCACCGAACGCGCACACTGACGACCTTCACGGATTGCCCAAACGATCAGCGACTGGCCACGGCGCATGTCGCCAGCGGCAAATACCTTGTCTTTACTGGTACGATAATTTTCGGTATCCGCCTTGATGTTGCCGCGCGGGTCTTTTTCAACGCCAAAGGCATCCAGCACTTTTTGCACCGGATTGACGAACCCCATCGCCAACAATACCAGATCAGCCTTCAACTCGAATTCCGTACCTGGAATCTCGACCATATTGCGCCCTTGCCACTCGACACGAATGGCGCGCAGTGTTTCGACCTTGCCATCACGACCAACAAACTCCTTGGTGGCAATAGACCAGTCACGACTGCAACCTTCGTCGTGCGAGCTGGAAGTGCGCAGTTTCATCGGCCAGTTAGGCCAAGTCAGCGGACGATTTTCCTGCACCGGCGGCTTGGGCATCACTTCGATCTGCGTAACCGACAAAGCGCCGTGGCGATTCGATGTACCTACGCAGTCGGAACCGGTATCACCGCCACCGATCACGATCACATGCTTAGCCGTAGCGCGCAGTTGTTCGGGCAATACATCACCCGCATTGACTTGATTTTGTTGTGGCAGGAATTGCATGGCATTGTAAATGCCCTGTAACTCTCGTCCGGGTACGGGCAAATCGCGCGGCGTTTCCGAACCACCCGATAATACGACTGCATCGAATTCAGCCAGCAACGTTTCCGGCGTAATCGTCTCGGTGGCCATATTGTTTACGCCGATGTCGCTATCCGTACCGATGAACACCGAGGTTCTGAAGGTCACGCCTTCAGCCTTCATCTGCTCGACGCGGCGATCAATGTGGGTTTTTTCCATCTTGAAATCGGGAATGCCGTAACGCATCAAGCCACCGATGCGGCTGTTCTTTTCAAACAGCGTCACATCGTGTCCGGCACGCGCCAGTTGTTGCGAACAGGCCAAACCGGCAGGACCCGAACCGACCACGGCCACTTTTTTTCCAGTCTTTTGTGCTGGCGGTTGCGGCAACACCCAGCCCTGTTCCCACCCCTTGTCTATGATCGCGTGCTCGATGGACTTGATGCCCACCGCGTCAATATTGATGTTCAGCGTACAAGCCGCTTCGCAAGGGGCGGGACACAAGCGTCCGGTAAACTCGGGAAAGTTGTTGGTGGAATGCAGCACCGTCAGCGCCTGCTGCCAGTCACCGCGATACACCAGATCATTCCAGTCTGGAATGATGTTATTGACCGGACAACCCGAAGTACAGAACGGAATGCCGCAATCCATACAGCGCGCGCCTTGTTGTTTGGCCTGATCGTCGGTCAGGTGCAACACGAACTCTTTATAGTTGGCGAGACGTTCTGCGACCGGCAGATTCGCTTCACTCAGCCGGTCAAACTCCATAAATCCAGTTGGCTTACCCATTATGCAGCCTCCTCTTGCTTAGTGTTTTTCGCCGCCAACTCCTGCAAGGCGCGACGATACTCAGTCGGCATCACCTTGGTAAATTTGGGCAAATAATCCGCCCAGTTTTCCAGAATCAACCTTGCCCGTTCGCTGCCGGTATACAGCAGATGCTTTTCAATTTGTTCGCGCAAGGCATGTTCATCGGCGCGGTTTAAATGATTAAAGTGCACGCGACCATGGCTTTCCAGCGCGTCTTCCGTGCTATCCACCTCAGCCGCCTCTTCCGGCACGGGCTCCAGAGCGACCATAGACAGATTACAGCGTTGCTCAAAATCGCCCGCCTCATCCAGCACATAGGCCACGCCGCCCGACATGCCGGCCGCAAAGTTGCGCCCGGTTTGTCCCAACACGACGACCATACCGCCCGTCATATATTCGCAACCGTGATCGCCCGTACCTTCGACGACCGCAATCGCGCCGGAATTGCGCACTGCGAAGCGTTCGCCCGCCACACCGTTGAAATAACATTCGCCCGATGTCGCGCCGTACATCACGGTGTTGCCGACAATGATGTTGTCCTGCGCGACCAGTTTGACATCATCAGGCGGCATGATACTGATGCGTCCGCCACACAGCCCTTTACCCACATAATCATTGCCTTCGCCGCGCAACTCAAACGAAATGCCGCGCGCCAGGAATGCGCCGAAACTTTGTCCAGCCGTACCCGTAAATTTCACCTGGATGGTGTCTGCGGGTAGCCCCGCCGAACCGTAACGCTTGGCGACCTGGTTTGACAACATCGTACCGACGGTACGATTGACGTTCCTGATCTTGCTATTGATTAACACAGGCTTTTGATTATTAAGCGCATTTTGTGCTTCGGCGATCAGGATGTTGTCCAGTGCCTGATCCAGGCCATGATCCTGCTGTTCGGCATGACGGCGCGCCACGCTGGCGGGAACGTCGGGCTGATGGAACACCTTGGAGAAATCCAGCCCTTGCGACTTCCAATGCGCGATGCCGTGTTTTACATCCAGCAAATCGCTGCGACCAATCAGGTCATCGAGCTTACGCACCCCCATTTGCGCCATCAATTCGCGCACTTCTTCGGCCACAAAGAAGAAATAATTGACCACATGCTCCGGCTGACCGGTGAATTTCTTGCGTAACTCGGGGTCTTGCGTCGCGACACCGACCGGGCAGGTGTTGAGGTGACACTTGCGCATCATGATGCAGCCCTGCACCACCAGCGGCGCAGTGGCAAAGCCGAATTCATCCGCGCCTAACAAGGCACCAATAATCACGTCGCGCCCCGTCTTGATCTGACCGTCCACCTGCAAGGCGATACGGCCACGCAGACGGTTCAGCACCAGCGTCTGTTGCGCCTCGGCCAAGCCCAATTCCCAGGAAGTACCCGCATGTTTGATGGACGACAGCGGCGATGCGCCCGTTCCACCATCGAAACCGGACACCACAATGTGATCCGCTTTGGCTTTTGAAACACCCGCCGCCACCGTACCCACGCCGATTTCTGAAACCAGTTTTACCGAAATAGAAGCACTTGGGTTGGCGTTTTTCAGATCGTGAATCAACTGCGCCAAATCCTCGATGGAATAGATGTCATGGTGCGGCGGTGGAGAAATCAATCCCACACCTGGCACGGAGAAACGCAGGCTGGCGATGTACTCGGATACTTTATGTCCGGGCAATTGACCGCCTTCGCCGGGCTTTGCGCCTTGCGCCATCTTGATTTGAATCTGATCGGCATTCGCCAGGTACTCGGCAGTCACGCCGAAACGACCGGAGGCGACCTGTTTGATACTGGAACGCAACGAATCGCCCGCCTTGAGCTCGCGATCCTTGAACACGCGGCTCTTGCCGATAATATCGGAGAGCATCTCGCCACCCTTGAGAACCTTGAAGCGCGCGGCATCTTCGCCGCCTTCACCCGTATTGGAACGACCGCCGATACGGTTCATCGCGATGGCCAGCGTGGTATGCGCTTCTGTCGAAATCGAACCCAGGGACATCGCGCCGGTCACAAAACGCTTGACGATATTCTTGGCTGGCTCGACCTCATCCAACGGCACGGCATCCCCCGCCGACTTCAGTTCAAACAGGCCGCGCAAGGTTTTCAACTTGGTTGCTTGCTCGTTGACCAGTTTGGCGTATTCCTTGTAAGTCGCGGCATTATTGGTGCGCGTGGCATTTTGTAACTTGGCGATGGTGTCGGGTGTCCACATGTGCTCTTCGCCGCGCACGCGATACGCATATTCGCCGCCCGCTTCCAGCATAGTCGCCAGCACCGGGTCATTGCCAAAGGCATTGTGGTGGGTGCGCACGGCTTCTTCCGCTACTTCGCTCAAACCGATACCTTCGATTTGTGTCGCTGTTCCGGTGAAATATTCCGCGACAAAGGCGGAATTCAGGCCGATGGCCTCAAATATCTGTGCGCCGCAATAAGACTGATAGGTGGAAATCCCCATCTTGGACATGACCTTCATCAAGCCCTTGTCTATTGCCTTGACAAAACGTTTTTTGGCCTCTTTCACATCCACGTTGGCGGGCAGATTCATCGCCGCGATAGTCTCGTAAACCAGCCACGGACAAACCGCCTCGGCACCGTATCCCGCCAGCAAGGCGAAGTGATGCACTTCGCGAGCCGAGCCGGTATCCACCACCAACCCGGTGCTGGTGCGCAAACCGGCACGCACCAGATGTTGGTGAACTTTGGAACACGCCACCAGAGCGGGAATCGCCACCCTTTCCGCCGACAGGGCGCGATCTGACAAAATCAGCACGTTATACCCATCGGCTACCGATTGATCTGCGGCGGCACAGAGCGCTTTAACGGCCGCATCACAGCCCGCCGCGCCCAGCGCCACCGGATAAGTCATATCCAACACCAGTGAGCGGTAACGTCCCTGGGTGAGCTGATCAATATTGCGCAGCTTGGCGATGTCGTCGTTCATCAACACCGGCTGATGCACTTCCAGACGCAGTGCCGGAACAGTTTCCTCAATACCCAGCAGATTGGGCTTGGGACCGATGAAGGAAGTCAGCGACATGACGATTTCTTCGCGTATCGGGTCAATCGGCGGGTTGGTCACTTGTGCGAACAACTGCTGAAAATAATCGTAAAACACGCGATTCTTGTTGGACAACACCGCCAGCGCCGCGTCTGTCCCCATCGAACCATTGCCTTCGCCGCCCGTAACAACCATCGGCATCAGGATGAATTTAATATCTTCCTGCGAGTAACCAAACGCCTGTTGCGTGTCCAGCAACGATGCATTCAAGTTGTTTTCGCTGGCGGCAACGGGCATATCGCCGAGGAAGAAACGGGATTGCTCGATCCAGTCACGATAGGGCTTGGCCTTGGCAAGCTCGGCTTTTAGCTCGGCATCGTCAATGATGCGCCCGGCTTCCATATCTATGAGGAACATCTTGCCCGGCTGCAAGCGCCATTTTTTGACGACTTTGTGCTGAGGAATATCCAGCACGCCCATTTCGGAGGCCAGCAACACCATATCGTCGTCAGTAATCAAATAGCGCGCCGGGCGCAGCCCGTTACGGTCAAGCGTCGCGCCTATCATGCGGCCATCGGTAAAGGCTACGGCGGCAGGGCCATCCCAAGGCTCCATCAATGCAGCGTGATATTCATAAAAAGCGCGGCGGTCTTCATCCATCAAGGGATTGTCCGACCAGGCTTCTGGAATCAGCAACATCATCGCGTGCGGCAGGGAATATCCGCCCGCCACCAGCAATTCCAGCGCATTGTCGAAACAAGCGGAATCGGACTGACCATCCACGATCAGCGGCCAGAGCTTTTCCAGGTCTTCGCCGAGCAACTTGGAGGACATCGCCGCATGGCGCGCCGCCATCCAGTTCACGTTACCGCGCACGGTATTGATTTCGCCGTTGTGCGCAATCATGCGGAAAGGATGCGCCAGATTCCAGGTCGGGAAAGTATTGGTAGAGAAACGTTGATGCACCAGGGCCAGCGCACTGATGACACTGATGTCTTGCAGGTCGGGAAAATATTTACCCACCTGATCGGCCAGCAACATGCCCTTGTAAACAATCGTGCGGGCAGACAGGGAAGGAACATAGAAGCCTTTCCCTTGCGCGTCCGGCAGGCTATTGATGGCATGTTCGGCGGTCTTGCGAATCACGAACAGTTTGCGCTCGAAAGCCTCCGTGTCTGCGCAATTTGCACCGCATCCGATAAATACCTGACGCACTGTGGGTTCGACCAACTTGACGCTTTCACCCAGAATGGTGCTGTTCACCGGTACATCGCGCCAGCCCAGCAACTGCTGGCCTTCGGCGGCAACTTTTTCGGCGACGATTTGTTCGCAAACTGCGCGGCTCGCCGCATCGCGCGGCAGGAATATCATGCCCACACCGTAATGCCCAACTTCCGGCAACACCACGCCTTGCGCCGCGCACTGCGCGCGCATGAATGCATCGGGTATTTGCAACAAAATGCCCGCACCGTCGCCCGCCAGCGGGTCAGCACCCGTCGCACCGCGATGGGTCAAGTTTTCGAGAATCTGCAACCCCTGACTAATCATGTCATGGCTTTTCTTCCCCTTGATATGGGCGACAAAGCCCACACCACAAGCGTCATGTTCCTGGCGCGGATCATACAAACCTTGTTGCTGCGGCAAATAAGAGTTAACCACGGAGTACCTCAATCAAATCAAACTGGACTAAAAATGCTACGCCCCGCCAAGCAGGGTTACGTTAATTTTCAAAATCCCGTTAAAGCAAAAAAATGACGACACGCGTCGCCATACCTACTACGAACTAAATTACAAAAGCGAAAGGGCTGGAATCTTACCTTTATTCATGCTTATCAGCAACCGAAGCGATACGTGCGACCGTCGCTATCCTTCCTCTACCGCGAACAGTCGTTGATGTTCGCGGATGGCATAACGATCTGTCATGCCGGCAATGTAGTCTGCCACGCCTCGGGCGCGCCCCGCTTCCGACTGGCTGACATCGGGCTGGAACGGTGTGGGCAGCAAGCGACCATCCGCCATGAAAGCGCCGAACAATTCGCCGATGATGCGCTGCGCCTTGGCGCTCATGCGCACCACGCGATAGTGACGGTACAAATGTATATGCAGAAATTTCTTGAGTTCGCGCTGCCTGGCGATTAACGCGGGACTAAAGGCGATCAGCGCAGGGGCGTTGCGCACATCTTCCAGCGTGACTAACCGTTGTGCGGCGATGTTGCTTGCACTCTGCGCGATCAAGTCGCTCACCAGCGTGTTGATCATGCGCCGCACGGTTTCATGCACCACGCGCCGCCCAGTCAGATTCGGGTGAGCCTCTTGCACGGCTTGCAGGTGTTCTGCTACCAACGGCACGTCGGATAATTGTTCCAAGGTAATCAAGCCTGAACGCAAGCCATCGTCCACATCGTGATTGTTATAAGCGATCTCGTCGGCGAGGTTGGCGATCTGTCCTTCCAGCGAAGGGCGGCGATTAGTCAGGAAGCGTTCGCCCAGCTCGCCGAGCAGCGCGGCTTTGTCGGGCGAGCAATGCTTGAGCATTCCTTCGCGCGTCTCGAAGCACAGATTCAAACCATCGAAGGTGGCATAACGCCGTTCCAGCACGTCCACTACCCGCACCGATTGCAGGTTGTGTTCAAAACCACCATATTCTTTCATGCAGCCGTTCAGCGCATCCTGTCCGGCGTGACCAAACGGGGTATGCCCCAGGTCATGCGCCAGCGATATAGCCTCGACCAGGTCTTCGTTCAAATGCAAACGGCGCGCAATCGAGCGGGCGATTTGCGCCACTTCGATGCTGTGCGTCAGACGCGTGCGAAACAGGTCGCCTTCATGATTCACGAACACCTGAGTCTTGTATTCGAGGCGACGAAATGCGCCGGAATGGATGATGCGATCTCGGTCGCGCTGAAATTCGCTGCGCCCCTGCGGCGGCGCTTCAACAAACTGCCTGCCACGAGAATTCGCCTCAGACACGGCATAACTGGCAAGATTCAAAGCTGAATCTTGTCGTGATTCGTTCGCAACATCGCCCTCCGGGAGAGCGCGGGTGTGAGTGAAAGCGGTTGTGGCAGATTCTGTCGTCATGGGTGACCTATCGCCCTGTTCGCTAGTCATGGGTACAGGCCTCCAGCGTCTGTCCCAATAGTTCGCCAGGCACATTGCTCTCAATCACGGCCTCACCTACCTGCTTGAGCAACACGAAGCGCAGCTTGCCGCCTTCGACTTTTTTATCCAGCCCCATGTAATTCAGATAGCTTTCCATGCCCAGATCAGGTGCTGTCACCGGCAGCCTGGCGCGTTCAAAGAGTTTGCGGATGCGCGTCACATCCTGCGCGCTTATCCAGCCCATGCGCTGCGACAAGTCTGCGGCCATGATAGTCCCTGCCGCCACACCCTCACCATGTAGCCACACGCCATAGCCCATACCGGACTCGATAGCATGACCGAAGGTATGCCCCAGATTAAGCAAGGCGCGCTCTCCGCTTTCCCGCTCGTCCGCCGCCACGACCTCTGCCTTGTTCTGGCAACTGCGCAGCACCGCGTATTGCAGCGCGCTCGGTTCGCGTGCCAGTAGTCTGTCCATGTTCTGCTCCAGCCAACCCAGAAAAGGCAGATCGCGTATCAAACCATACTTGATGACTTCCGCCAGCCCCGCCGAGAGCTCCTTGTCGGGCAGGGTATCAAGCGTGGTGATGTCAGCCAATACCAGACGCGGCTGGTAAAACGCGCCGATCATGTTCTTGCCTAGCGGGTGATTGATGCCGGTTTTGCCGCCCACCGAGGAATCCACCTGCGCCAGCAACGTGGTCGGAATCTGGATAAACGGTACGCCGCGCAAGTAGCTTGCCGCGGCGAAGCCCGTCATGTCGCCGACAACCCCTCCCCCCAGCGCGATGAGCGGCGTGCTGCGTTCGCAGCGATGGGTCAACAGAGCGTCATAAATCAAGTTGAGTGTTGCGCCGGTCTTGTAAACTTCGCCGTCCGGCAAAATGACTGGCACACTGCTCACCCCGATGCTTTGCAAAGTTTGCTGTAGCTTGGCAAGATACAGCGGAGCAACCGTGGTATTGGTCACAATGGCGGCACGTTTTTGGGGGAAGTAGGCCCGCAATAACTTGCCATTGCCCAGCAGGCCGCTGCCTATCTGTATCGGATAACTGCGCTCCGCCAACCCAACTTCCAGTATCTGCATCATTTTCATCTCTTCCGAAAATACTATAACATATTGATATTATTGGATTTTTTGTATGATTCAATAGCCGCGACTAATTTCAGCATCAAGGCATGAACGTTTTGTCTGCCGGTAGGCATGACAATATCCGCCACTTGTTGATAATAGGCTTCGCGCTGGCGCAGCAATCCCGCCAGCTTTTCGTATGCATTACCGGTCTGCAACAATGGGCGGTTACGATCATTACGGGTGCGCAGCCAAAGATCATGCACGCTGGCTCTGAGATAAATGACGATGCCGTTGTGCCGCAACAGGGTGCGATTCTCATTGGCGATAACCGCACCGCCACCAGTCGCCATGACCAGCCCGTTACGCTGCACCAGATTTTCGAGCGCAGCCGTTTCGCGCTGACGAAACCCCACTTCACCCTCGACATCGAAAATGTGCGGAATCGTCACGCCGGTGCGAAACTGGATTTCCTCGTCGCTATCCACAAAATCCTTGCCCAGATGCTTTGCCAGCACACGCCCCATGGTGGTCTTGCCCGACCCCATCATGCCCACCAAAATCAGATTGCCTGACTCGAATTTACGCGTGCTATCGCTGTTTGAGGTATTTTGCATGGCGCGTATTGTAAACGATTAGCGTGCCGAGCAAAGCGGCAAGCGGGCAAGCGGGGCAGGCCTTTACTTTATACGAAACTGACAATGGAAAAGCCCGGACAAGCCGGGCTATTGCCAATTCCTGTGTAATCGTTTGATTAGCGCAAATTCAGAGCGTCTTGCATGATTTTGGGTGAAAGGAAAACCAGCAATTCGTCTTTGGCCGTTGAGACACCCTTGCTCTTGAACAGATAACCGAGGACTGGAATATCTCCCAACAAAGGAACCTTGTTTACAATGGTCGTATCATTTTGCTTGTAGACACCGCCAATTACCACTGTTCCACCATTTTCCACCAGCACCTTGGTGACCACCTTGTTGGTGTTAATGGCTGGAACAGTTCCTGTTACAACGCCTCGCGCATCCTTATTGATTTCAACCGTCATATCTACATTGTTGTCCGGCGTGATATTGGTCTTTACGCCCAATCTCAACACTGCCTTTTTGAAGGAGGTGGTACTTGTGACTGCGCCACCCGTAGAAACATTGTTTATCGTATAAGGAATTTCTTCGCCCTGCTCAATAATCGCCCATGCTGTGTCCTTATCGGCACTCACCACACGCGGACTGGAAATAATCTTACCTTGTTCATCCGATTCCATCGCATTCAATTCCAGGTTAAGCACTTTGGTTGCCGCCGCATTAAACAAGGCAAATTGAAAAACGCCCGCCAACGGCTGGCCTACTGTCACAGGCAGATTCACATTACCAGTATTTGGCGCAAGCACAGAACCCAAACCGCCCCCAGCCGCCGTCAAGCCACCTCTCACGCCGGTAACACCATTGGCTCCCCCCTGAGCTTGAGGCACGCCGAGAGGATAATTTTTATCGGTGTAACCCAGCCTGACACCCAAATTGCGGGCAAACCCGTCATGCGCCTCAACTACACGCGCTTCAATCAACACCTGACGTGCCGGCACATCAATCTGTTTGAGTATCCTGCGCACATCTTCCAGACGGGTGGGCGTATCCTTCACGAACAGCGTATTGGTTCGTGCATCTGCCATCGCGCTGCCGCGACTCGACAATATACTCAAGGGAGCGGCGGATGCTTCGCCATTCGCTGGAGAAGTAACGGCTTCATTAGCATTAGAACTTGTCTGATTCTGATTAGCGGACTCCTTGGCAGATCCCTTGCCCATCAGAATCTCCACAGCATCCGCTGCCCTTGCATAACCTAACTGAAAACTCTCGGTTTGCAATTCTTCCAATTCCGAAATTTCCTTGCGCGATGTCAAGTCAACCTTCTCTTTGGCAGCCAATTCCTCACGCGGTGCGACCTGTATCACGTTGCCGTTACGGCGCATGTCCAGACCACTGCTTTGCAGGATGATGTCCAGAGCCTGATCCCAGGGTACATCTTTCAAGCGCAGTGTCAGATTGCCTTTTACCGTATCGCTGATGACCATATTCAACTCGGTAAAGTCGGCAATAACATTCAGCGCCTCACGCACCGTAATATCCTGGAAGTTGAGTGTCAGTTTATCCCCGGTATAGCCACCCTGTTTAGGTTTGCCCAGTTGGTGAGCCTCTTCCACAACGGGTTTCACTTCGATGATGAATTTACTGTCTGTCTGATATGCGGAATGCTCCCAGTTGCCTTTTGGCTCAATCACCATGCGGGTATCGGCACCTTGCGCGAAAGTATCCACTGTTTGCACGGGCGTGGCGAAATCCACCACATCCAGCTTGCGCTGCAAATTACGCGGCAGACTGGTTTTAAGAAAGTCAACAATCAGTTTGGTACCCTGACGACGAATGTCTATGCCCAACCCCGCATCAGACAGATCAACCTGAATACGCCCTGCGCCATTATTGCCACGCCGGAAATCAATGTCGCTCAACGCATGATTTTGCACCCCATGCTTTGCCTCGGCAAAACGTGAAATGTTGCTTGCGGCGGCCGCATTGGCGGCTTTGCCATGCAGGGTAATCAGTACAGCATTGCCATCCAGCTTGGCATCGTAGGTCAGCATCTGATTGAGATTGATGACCAGACGGGTACGCGACCCTGCCTGAATGATATTGGCGCTACGCAAATCCCCTGCCGAAAATTCCTGCACCGAACGCCCCAGCGCATTTTCAGTCCCGGGGAAATCCAGTGCAATGCGCGGCGGGACATTGATGGTGAATCCGGCTGGCAGGTTCGCCAGCGGCTCTGTCATCTGCACCTTGATAACGCTCTCGCCCGCAGCAGAATTGATGACGCTTAAATCAGTAATTTTATTCTGGTTGGCGGCCTGCACATTAGCCATGCCGAACACCAGCGCCAGACCCAACACACGCAAAGAATTTTTTATCATGCTTTTTAACTCGGGATAATTTAAGCGGGCATACCGCATAGCGGAAGCTCGCAATGATAGATTTGTCGTGATGCAATTAAGTTGTGCCATCGAGTACTCCCCAATCATTCCATCAATTGCAGACTGCTGTTACGATCAGACCAGTCACCGGTGCTGTCCTGCACCACTTCTTTAATCAAGATTTTCGTATCAGTTACCTTAGTAATCAAACCGAAATTCATGCCCACATAATTACCTGCCCTGACTTGGTGCAGCTTGCCGTCAGGTGCGCGCACCACGGCAAACCCGACCTTGCTTTTAAATACATAGCCGACCATCTTGAGACTTTCCAGAGGAAATTCCTCCAATGCCTCCTTCGGGCGATCAAAATCCGGTTCGTTTTCCCCACGTTTTCCGCTGGTACTCGATTCGGGTTTGCGCGGTTTGAAGGGGTCTGCGACACGCGTATCGTTGTTATAAGCAAAAGGCTCATAGATTCTCACGCTGGGCGGCGGCGGGATTTTACCGCGCATATCCGCACCGGAGTTTTTAACAAAGTCCCGCAAATCCTGAAATTCCTCCCCACCGCAACCTGTCAGAACAAGCGTAGCAAGCACAAGATAAATTAACCTCATTTTTTAGCCCCCGCCGCTCTGGTAGCCGCTCTTTGCGCCGCAAGCTCTTCTTCGTCCAGATAACGAAAAGTCTTGGCAATGGCTTCCATCACCAATATCCCGCCCGCTGGCTTAATGGATATTTCATTCAGCGTCACAATGCGCGGCAGCATGGAAATGTCACTCGAAAAGTTACCTAGATCGTCGTAATTACCTGTCACCTTGATCGCAATCGGCTGCTCGGCAAATGAGCCGTTTATAACTTCAGCACCGGGACGAAACAGATCGAACTGCAAGCCTCGCCCCAATCCAGCCTGGTTAACATCGGTCAACAAGGCATCCATTTCCGATTTATTCGGTAATTGCTTGAGCAAGGCACCAAAGGATTCCTGCGTTTCCAGCAACTGTTTTTTCATCAGATCCAAATTGATCGCCTGACTTTTTTTGTTCAGGAACGTCTCCTTGAGCCGTTCTTCCTCCCCTTTGGCAGCAGTCAGACTTTCCCATTGACCCTGCCAGTCCAGCAAGGCACCCAACACCAGTACACCGACAAACATCGCCGCAAAAGCCAATAACTTAGCCTTCCACGGCCATTCGCCAGGTTTGTTGGGATTAAGATTTTTAAATTCGTCCAAGTTCATCACGGCACCTCTTTCTTTGCGCCGACAGGCTTGGCGGGAGCGGCATCTACATCCTGCAACTTGGTCAAATTGAAAGTGAGGGTAAATTCACTGAGTCGCACACCCTTCACGTCGGTTGAATGAATTTCCACCAAAGCAGGCGATTCCAGCCATGCAGAATCTTCAATCGCCCGCATCAATGTGGAAACCCGCGCATTCGATTGTGCGTAGCCAATCAGATCAATGCCATCTCCTTTTTGCTTGATTGACTTTAAGTAAACGCCTTCGGGCAAAATATGCAGCATTTGATCCAACAGATGCACAACGCGCGAACGGTCGCTTTGTAATTTTTCAACCGCCTCCTTACGCTCCAGCAAGGATTTAGTTTGTTCGCGCAGCTTCCTGATTTCCGCAATTTGCTTGTCCAATATTGCAGTTTCCTGCTGCAAATAAGCGTTGCGACGCTCCTGATAATAAATTTGCGCACTGATAGCACCATGCACCAGCCCCCAAATCAACACGCCCATCAACACGCTAAGAATGCTCAAGCTAATGAACTGTCTTTTTCTGGCGCGACGCTTTTCCTCACGGTGAGGCAATAAGTTAATGCGTATCATGATGGGTCAAACCTCCGCATTGCCAAACCGCAGGCAACAATCAGTGCCGGTGCGTCAGCCTGTAATTGGCGGGGCTTGATTCGGCTGGACAACGTCATCAATGCAAACGGATTGGCCACCATGGTACTTACCTGAGTTCTTGTCGCTACCGCATCATCCAGCCCCGGCAATACCGAACTGCCGCCAGCCAACACAATATAATCAACTTCGTTGTAATGCGAAGAAGTAAAGAAAAACTGCAAGGCGCGCGCTATCTCCATGACCAGACTATCGCGGAAGGGTATCAGCACATCACTCTCGTAATTGTCCGGCAAACCACCGTTACGCTTGGCCGATTCTGCCTGTTCCTGCGTCAGACTGAACATGGTTTGAATTTGCTGCGTTAATTGCTCACCGCCAATTTGCTGATCACGCGTGTAAACCGATTGTCCATTACGCAGTACGTTCACACTCATCGTAGTCGCGCCAATATCAATCAGTGCCACGCATTTATCGTCAGCCTGCTCTGGTAACTGCGCTCGTATTTGTGAAAAGGCGGTTTCTGCCGCAAAAAGCTCTACATCTACCACGACAACTTTAAGCCCTGCCGCCTCCGCCGCTGCCACTCTGTCTTCAACATTTGCCTTGCGCGAGGCTGCCAGCAACACTTCCAATTCATCCTCATTGCCAGGTGCCGGCCCTAACACCTGAAAATCCAGATTGACCTCTTCCAGCGTAAAAGGGATATATTGGTTCGCCTCGGACTCGACCTGAAACTCCAGATCTTCCTCGCTCATGCCCGCAGGTAACAGAATTTTTTTAGTAATAACGGCAGCAGCAGGAAGCGCAACAGCAACGTTCTTGATTCGCGTCCCCAGACGTTTATAGGCTCGTTGCAACGTCTCCGCAAGCGCATCCAGGTTGTTGATATTGCCATCGCTGACCGCGTCTTTCGGCAAAGCCTCAATGGCATAGCACTCAACGGTGTATGGACCGTTGTTGGGTAACTGACTTAACTCGACCAGCTTGACTGAGGATGAGCTTATATCCACCCCAATCAGGGGTGGCATTTTGGTCTGGAGAAAATCCAGCAATTCATCAAAATTCACTTTGGACATAGACCGTTCGGAGCACTTCCGTATAAATTGGATTAAATCCTAGCAACAACTTACATCTGTGTAAAGACGTTTTTAGGGGGCGCGATTATCTCGTATAATCCCCGCGCTGGTCGAACAATACCATTGTTAATTATTATTGAACAACTATTCCATGCTTACACGCCGCTGGCTACTTCCCTTTATCGTTCTGCTCACGCTCATTTCGTTGCCGGCATTATTGCTGGGCATCGCGGCGATGTTAACTTATCCGACCCTGCCCTCACTGGAGGCGCTCACCGATTATCACCCTATTGTTCCATTGCGAATCTACAGTGCGGATGGCGTTTTACTGGGCGAATTCGGCAAGGAGCGGCGCGCGCTGGTTAAAATTGCCGACGTGCCCGAATCAATGATACATGCCATTCTGGCAGCGGAAGATGACAGTTTCTATCGGCATGGCGGCGTTGATTACGCCGGTGTCCTGCGCGCTGCGCTGTCCAACTTTACGTCTGGCGGCACCCATCAAGGCGCGAGTACCATCACCATGCAAGTTGCCCGAAATTTTTTTCTGACCAAGGAAAAAACCTTTACCCGAAAATTCAATGAGGTATTGTTGGCCTTCAAGATCGAGCACTACCTCAGTAAGGATGAAATTCTTCAGCTGTACATTAACCAGATTTATCTCGGGCAACGTTCTTACGGTTTCGCTTCTGCCGCGCAAATCTATTACGGCAAACCCCTCAAACAAATATCCATCGCCGAAGCAGCCATGCTCGCCGGTTTGCCCAAAGCACCTTCAAGCTACAACCCGGTTGTCAACCCAAAACGCGCTCGCTTGCGCCAGCTTTATGTGCTGCGCCGCATGCAACAACTGTACTACATCAACGCCGAAGAATATGAGCTTGCCAAAAATCAGCCCATCATCACCAAACACGCCAATCAGGAATTTTCCGTCAAGTCGGACTATTTGACGGAAATGGTACGGCAGGCGGTCTATGAAAAGTATCAAGATGCCACCTATACGAATGGTTACAAGGTCTACACCACGATTCGCCACCAAGACCAACTGGCCGCCTACCAGGCTGTGCGTAAGGGCGTGCTCGAGTATGACCGCAGGCACGGCTATCGCGGCCCGGAAGGTTTCGTAGACTTGCATCAAGGCACTAGCGAGGAACTGCTGGATGATGCTCTGCAGGAAGCGACCGAAGGGGATGACTTGCTGCCTGCGGTCGTGCTATCGGCAGTTCCCACCCAGATTAGTGCCTACACCAAAGGGGGCGAACGAATTATCCTCAACGGAGACGCATTACGATTTGCCCAGCGCGCCCTGAGCGACAAGATTGCATTGAATCAACGTATAGTCGCTGGCTCTATCATCCGTGTGCAAAAAAATGAAAAGGGCATCTGGCAGATCAGCCAACTCCCGCAAGTCGAGGCCGCTTTTGTATCGGGGAATCCTCTCAACGGTGCGATTTACTCGCTGATTGGCGGGTTCGATTTTAACCACAACCAGTTCAACCACATCACCCAGGCGTGGCGGCAACCCGGTTCCAGCTTCAAACCCTTTATCTATTCCGCAGCGCTTGAAAAGGGCTTTACCCCCGCCACCCTCATCAATGATGCACCGCTGACATTTGGCGCGGCACAGACTGGCAGTGAGCCATGGGAACCGAAAAATTACGATGGCAAATACGATGGCCCGATGCGTATGCGCGAAGCACTCATCCATTCCAAAAACATGGTATCAATACGCATCATGCAGTCCATCACACCGAAGTACGCGCAGGATTACATCACTAAATTCGGCTTCTCTGCCGACAAACATCCGCCCTATCTCACCACCGCGCTGGGCGCAGGTTCGGTCACGCCCCTGCAAATGTTGTCGGGTTATTCGGTATTCGCCAATGGCGGTTTCCGTGTTACGCCTTATTTCATTGATCGCATTGAGGATGCGCAAGGCAATGTGCTCAGCAAAACCGTCCCTACCGTGGCCAATGCAGGCGCGCAACAAGTCATAGACGTGCGCAATGCCTATACCATGGTCAGCATGATGCAGGACGTAGTCAAACACGGCACCGGCATACGCGCCATGCAGCTTGGCCGTCAGGATCTGGCGGGTAAAACCGGCACGACCAGCGATTCAATTGATGGCTGGTTTTGTGGCTTTCAGCCTACCGTGGTCGGTATTGCCTGGATGGGTTTTGATCAGCCGCGCAGCCTGGGGGACAAGGAGACTGGCGGCGGCGTTGCCCTGCCAATCTGGATGGACTACATGGGTAAAGTCCTGAAAGATATCCCTCAAGCCGAATACAGCCTGCCGGAAAACATGGTCGTCGCACGCATCAACGCAAGGGGATTGCTCGACGAAAATGGTACGAGGGAAGAGTATTTTTATCAGGAAAATGTCCCGTCCAAACAATCCGCCCCCCCCCCTAGCGAAGAAGGCCAACCCACAGAAACGATCAAGGATCAACTGCTCTGATGCCTCACGTCTCACATGACTCAAGGCGAGACCTGATGCGCGAGCAACTGGCGCATCAGGCTGCCAAACTGATAGCCGAAGACGGCATCACCGACTTCGCCCTTGCCAAACACAAGGCCGCGCGACAACTGGGAGCTTCCGACACCCAGCACCTGCCCAGCAATCAGGAAATCGAACAAGCCCTGCACAGCTATCGCGCCCTGTATCAGCACGACAGCCATCCGGGCATCCTGAACCAACTTCGCCGCGCAGCCCTCGCCGCGATGCAACGGCTGGCAATATTCAATCCTTACCTCACCGGCTCGGTACTGAGCGGCACGGCTGGCGTAAATTCCGACATCAATCTGATGCTGTTTTCCGACGATGCCAAGGCCGTGCTGCTGTTCCTGCTCAAGCATAAACTGGAATTCGAGGACGGGGAATGGCGGGTGCGCCTGAACGGACGTGAAGAAACCGTGCCGAGCTACACCCTGACAGGCGATTCAGGCATACAGACACACATCATCGTGCTGCCCGAAAACGCCCGCCACAGCGGTAGCCGCCACCCGGATACCCATGCGGATATTGCGGCGGTTGAGGCGTTGCTGGCGGGTTGATTTGAAATGGCTATGTCACAGTTAAATAGTGGTGGTCACGCAAGCCTTATGAATACTAGGCAATGATAGCCACCATAAAAACGTAAGTTATTGATTATTAAAGACAATATAAATTATACATTTAATTTCAACAGCTAACGATGACATAGCCTTTGAAATTCATGGACACGCGTGTGGGCAAATGAAGCCTGCCCACCCTACGCCTATTTTTGCAACCACCTCGCCGCGTCCAGCGCGAAGTAGGTCAATATCCCGTCAGCCCCTGCACGTTTGAAGGCCATCAGGGATTCCAGCACGCAGGCTTCCTCGTTCAGCCAACCGTTTTGTGCGGCAGCTTTGAGCATCGCATATTCGCCGCTGACCTGATAGACGAAAGTCGGCGCCTTGAATTCATCCTTGACGCGGCGCACGATGTCCAGGTAAGGCATACCGGGCTTGACCATGACCATGTCCGCGCCTTCCTGCAAGTCCATGCCGACTTCCCACAACGCTTCGTCGGAATTGGCCGGATCCATCTGGTAGGTGTATTTGTTGCCCGCCCCCAGATTGCCGCTGGAACCGACCGCATCGCGGAACGGGCCGTAAAAGCTGGAAGCGTACTTGGCGGAATAAGCCATGATGCGGGTGTGAATGTGACCATTGGCATCCAGCGCAGCACGCACCGCGCCGATGCGCCCATCCATCATGTCGGAAGGGGCGACGATGTCCGCTCCGGCGGCGGCGTGACATTGTGCCTGGCGGGTCAGCACGGCGATGGTCTCATCATTCAGCACATAACCGGCATCGTCTATCAGCCCGTCCTGTCCGTGGCTGGTGTAGGGATCGAGCGCCACATCGGTCATCACGCCGAGCGCGGGAAAATGCTGCTTCAGCGCGGCCACCACACGCGACACGAGGCCGTTCGGGTTATAGGCTTCCGCCGCATCCAGGCTTTTCTGCGGGGCTTCGATTACCGGGAAAATCGCCATCACGGGAATGCCCAGCTTCACGCATTGTTCGGCATCCTTGAGCAGCAAATCCAGCGTCTTGCGCTGTACGCCCGGCATGGATTTCACGTCTTCAACGGTATTTTCGCCTTCCAGCACAAACACCGGATAAATGAAGTCCGCCGCCGATAGCTGGTTTTCGCGCATCATGGCGCGTGAAAACGCATCATGGCGCATACGGCGCAACCGTTTGTTAGGATATTGTCCGAGTGTTTGCATGATTTTTTCCTAAAAAATTGAATTTGTTTGGAACTATTGCGGAAAACGCCCGTCTGAACGCGTGAATGATGATAAATCGTTCCACGTTTCTCCTCCCTGAGCGTGATCTTAACCCTGTTAAGATTTTAGCCCCCACTCGTTGGGGGCTTTTTTTGCCTGTCATTTTGTCGGGCAAAGCCCGAGCTACAACGACTCGTCAATTTCGCCCTCAGCCGCGCTCGCTGCGGTGCTGACATCCAATTTCAGCCAGCCCGCAATCACCGCTTCGGCTTCTTCCATGCCGACTTTCTTCAAACTGGAAAACAGTTGCGCGGTGCAGTGCGGGAAGTGTTCGGCAAGATGCGCCTTGACCTTGAACAAAGTCACCGTGGCTTGCTGGCGGCTGAGCTTATCGGATTTGGTGAGCAGGATATGCACCGGCTTGCCGGTAGGCGCGAACCAGTCCAGCATGGTTTCATCGAGTTCCAGCAAGGGGCGGCGAATATCCATGATGACGACCAGCCCGCACAACTCCTCGCGCTTTTGCAAATAAGTGCTCAGCAACGCTTCCCAATGGCGTTTCGCTTCGGGCGGTACTTTGGCATAACCGTAGCCGGGCAAGTCCACGATGTAACTGTCGTTGCCCAGTGCAAAGTAATTCAAATGCTGGGTGCGCCCCGGCGTTTTACTGGTGTAAGCCAGCCTGACGTGGTTAGCCAAGGTATTGATTGCACTGGATTTTCCGGCGTTTGAACGACCGACGAACGCCACTTCCCTGCCGCCGTGACGGGGCAAGTCCTTGATATGGTTGACGGTGGTATAAAACTCCGCTGCCGAGAAAATCCCCATTATTTCCAGACCGAGAAAATCGCATCCGCAGCGGCTATCGTCGCCGCGATGTCGGCTTCGGTATGCGCGGCGGAAACGAAGCCCGCCTCGAATGCCGAGGGCGCAAAGTACACGCCCGCGTCCAGCATGGCGTGGAAGAACTTGTTAAACGCCTGAGCATCGCAAGCCATCACTTCGGCGTAGCTGGTGGGCGGTTGAACGGCGAAATACAGCCCGAACATGCCGCCAACCGACTGTGCGCAAAACGCCACGCCGTGTTTTTTGGCACTCGCCGTCAAGCCTTCGGTGAGTTGCCGGGTGCGTTGCGACAAGCGTTCATAGAAACCCTCGACCTGCACCAGTTTCAGGGTCGTCAAGCCCGCTGCCACCGCCACCGGATTGCCGGACAGCGTACCCGCCTGATACACCGCACCCAAGGGTGCCAGGCATTCCATGATGTCGCGTCGTCCGCCGAAGGCCGCCGCAGGCAGCCCTCCCCCCATCACCTTGCCCAACGTGACCAGATCGGGCTTGATGCCGTAATAGCCCTGCGCGCCCTGCATACTGACGCGAAAACCCGTCATCACCTCGTCCAGAATCAGCACTGCGCCGTGTTCGGTACACTGCTTGCGCAATGCCGCCAGAAACTCTGGCTTGGGCAATACCAGATTCATGTTGCCCGCCACCGGCTCCACAATCACCGCCGCAATTTCCGACCCCATCTCGGCGAACGCGCGCTCCAGCCCTGCCGCATCGTTGTAAGTCAGCACCGTGGTCAATGCCGCGATTTCGGCGGGTACGCCTGAGGAACTCGGCTGACCGAAAGTCAGCGCGCCGGAACCCGCCTTGACCAGCAAGCCATCGGAATGGCCGTGGTAGCAACCCTCGAATTTAACGATGCGCGAACGTCCGGTAAAACCGCGCGCCAGACGGATCGCCGTCATGGTCGCTTCCGTGCCGGAACTGACCATGCGCACCATTTCCAGGCTGGGCAACAAGCGGCACAACAGCTCGGCAATTTCCAGCTCGGCGGCGGTCGGCGCACCGAAACCCAGGCCGTTAGCCGCTGCATCCTGCACCGCGCGAACCACATCGGGATGACAGTGCCCGACGATCATCGGTCCCCATGAACCGACATAATCGGTATAGCGTTTGCCGTCCGCATCCCAGACAGTGGCACCGCTGCCTTTCTGGAAAAACAACGGCGTACCACCCACCGAACGAAACGCGCGTACCGGCGAATTCACTCCGCCGGGGATAATCTTCTGTGAAGCGTCAAAAAGGGATTGATTGTGCGATGTCATGTTGCTTCTTCCTCGACTCAATAGGTTAATTTTACGAACTGCTGCGCCGTGCGCGTGATGTCTTCTGCATCGAATAGTGCCGAAATAACGGCTACGGCATCCGCCCCTGCCGCCAATACAGACGCGCCATTCGCAAGCGTGATGCCGCCTATCGCCACCAGCGGCAAGCTCAATTCGCGGCGCGCCAGTCTCAATAGTTCAAGGGTTGCTACCGGCGCGGAAGGCTTGACGGTGGACGTAAAAAAAGCGCCGAACGCCACATAATCCGCACCTGCGACTACCGCCTCATGCGCCACACTCAGCTGATTATAACAAGACACGCCGATTATTTTATGCTGACTGAGCAAGCTGCGCGCCGCAGCCACGCTGCCATCCTCAAAGCCCAGATGCACCCCATCGGCATCCACTCGTTGCGCCAGCAGCGCGTCATCGTTGACGATCAGCATCGCACCAAACTCCTGCGTCAAACCGCGCAGGGCTGTAGCTTGCTCCAAACGCAAGGCATCCTCGCCCAGTTTATTGCGATATTGCAGAACACCCGCACCGCCTTGTAAGGCGAGGCGCACCTTGCGCAGCAATTCCACCGTGTCCTGTTCCTCCGGCGTAATCGCGTAGAGACCACGAATAATGTTTCCGGCCAAACCCGGTGATTCGTCTTGCAACAATCCTACCCTCCTCAATCCTTATACCTGCAGGGGTAGGAAAATCGTCCACCACAGTGGGTGGACATTTTTGATCCTGCCTCAATCCTGCTATTCCTCATCCTCTTCGCCACGCGCCCAGAACAGGCGATCCGGGATGAACTGCCCCATACCGGGCCTGAAACCCGCCTGCAAAGTTTGCCAGGTATATTCCTGCGCCTCCTTGACCGCCTCGGGGACATCCACCCCCTGCGCCAACAAGGCAGCAATCGCCGAAGCCAGCGTACAACCCGAGCCATGATAAATGTCCGGCAAGCGTTCCCAGCTATCGCGCTGTACCACGCCCTTGCTGCTATATAAAGTATTGACGACCTTGGCAGTTTGCTCGTGCGTACCGGTGATCAGCACATACTCGCAGCCCATTTCCAAAATACGCTTGGCGCATTCATCCAGCGAGGGATTATCGTCTTCGTTGTCTTCATCCGTCGCAATGCGGCGCGCCTCGATACTGTTCGGCGTGATGATGGTTGCCTGCGGAATGAGCAGCTCACGCATCGCATCCAGCATATCTTCGTCGGTCAGTTCGTCGCCGCGCCCGGATGCCAGCACCGTATCCAGCACAAAGGGAACATCGGGATAGTCCGCCAGCACCTCGGCAATCGCCACAATATTTTCCACACTGCCCAGCAAGCCGATCTTGAAAGCCGCCACCGGCACATCTTCCAGCATGGTGCGCGCCTGATCCGCTACCCATTCCGCCTCTATCGGCAGCACGTCATCCACGCCGCTGGTGTCCTGCACGGTGATGGCCGTCACCACCGATAACGGATGACAGCCCATGCTGGCAATCGTCAGCAGGTCAGCCTGTAAACCTGCCCCCCCACTGGGGTCAGTCGCAGCAAAACTCATTACTAAAGGGAAAGATTCGGACATGGCGTTGAAGAGGGTAATATTCGCGTTAAGTCGCGCATTTTACCCTATATGACCGCGCTTACCGATACAAATACCGCTACTTGCTTATTGAGAATCCAATGCGCCTACTACACACCATGCTACGCGTGGGAAATCTGGAAAAATCACTCGCCTTCTATACCGATGTGCTCGGTATGAAACTGCTGCGCCGCGCCGACTACCCGGACGGGAAATTCACCCTGGCCTTTGTCGGCTACACCGACGAACAGCTTGGTGCGGTGATCGAGTTAACCTATAACTGGGGTGTCGAAAGCTATGCGCTGGGCAACGCCTTCGGCCACCTCGCCATCGAAGTGGAAGATGCCTATCAAGCCTGCGAAACAATCAGACAGCGCGGCGGCAAAGTGGTTTGTGAAGCAGGACCGATGCAACACGGCACGACCGTACTCGCGTTTGTCGAAGACCCGGATGGCTACAAAATCGAGCTGATACAGAAAAAAACCGCCTTTTTGATAGACTGATCGTAATGGCTTATTGGCAATAGGCTATTTGGCGGACAAGCCATCGCACGCGCTAGGAGTCTGTCGGACTTGAAGAATCGTAGCGAAAATTTGGCTGGGCGAGGGCAGATTTTGCTGGTTTCGCAGGTCAATAGTTATTCTATTGACCAAGAAAACGGTGAAATATGCGCCGTTCAGGTGAATTTGCAGTAGATTTCCTTTAAGTCCGACAGACTCCTAGCCTTGTGATCCAGATACTCCGCTATCCTGGCAAACTCCGCCACCGACAGGTTTTCGGCGCGCGCCTGAGGGTCTATACCCAGTTGTGCGAACCCGGCTTCGTCCAGATAGCCGCGCAAAGTGTTGCGCAGCGTCTTGCGGCGCTGGCCGAAGGCGGTGCGCACGATGGCGGCAAAGCGTTTTTCGTTGCGCACAATGAGTTGATCGGCGGGTAACGGGATCATCCTCACGATGGCGGAATCCACCTTGGGCGCGGGGCGAAACGATTCCGGCGGCACATCCAGCAACTTTTCCATGTAAAAACGGCATTGCAACATCACCGACAAGCGCCCGTAAGCGGCGCTCGAAGGCTCGGCCACCATGCGTTCCACCACTTCGTTTTGCAGCATGAAGTGCATGTCCTTGATACGTTCTGCATAGCCCGCAAAGTGAAACAGCAACGGCGAGGAGATGTTATAGGGCAGATTGCCGACGATGCGTAAAGGCGCGCCCAGCGTGGCGAAATCAAACTGTAGCGCATCTCCCGCGTGGATGACCAGACGGGGATGCGGCTGCGGGTAGTCGCTTTCCAGACGCGCGATGATGTCGCGGTCAATTTCCACCACATGCAGTTGCTTGAGCCGCTTGAGCAGCGGGCGCGTCAACGCGCCCAGACCGGGGCCGATTTCCACTAGATTATCATCCTCTGCGGGACCGATCACGCTGATGATTTCAGCGATAATGGCTTGATCCACCAGAAAATTCTGACCGAATTTCTTCTTGGCTTTATGCGCACTCATGCGGGATACCGGAAAATTGCCGTTCGCATTGCGCCATCTGTGCGGCAACCTTGATCGCCTGCAACAGGCTACCGACATCGGCCAGGCCTGTGCCTGCAATATCCAGCGCCGTGCCGTGATCCACCGAAGTGCGAATGATGGGCAGACCCAGCGTGATATTCACGCCTTGTCCGAAACTGGCGTGCTTGAGCACGGGCAAGCCTTGATCGTGATACAGGGTCAACACGCAATCGCAGCTGGCGAGCTTATCCGGGGTAAACAGGGTATCGGCGGGCAGCGGCGCACTGACCTGCATCCCTTCCGCGCGCAGCTTGTCCAGCACGGGGATCATCACCTCGATTTCCTCGCGCCCGATATGCCCGCCTTCCCCCGCATGGGGGTTCAACCCCGCCACCCGGATGCGCGGCTCTGCCACACCAAAACGGCATTGCAAGTCGTGATGGGTGATGCGCACGACGCTTTCCAGCAGTTCCTGCGTAATCGCGTCCGGCACTTCGCGCAACGCCAGATGCGTCGTCACCAGCGCAACGCGCATTCCGCCGCCGACCAACATCATCACCACTTGTTTAGTTGCGGTCAGTTCGGCAAGAAATTCGGTGTGTCCGGTAAAGGGAATGCCCGCATCGTTGATGATGCCCTTGTGTACGGGTGCGGTCACCATGCCGACGAACTCGCCCGACTGACAGCCCTGTACCGCACGGCGCAGCATCGCCAGCACATAGTCGCTGTTGGCCGAGTTCAACACGCCCGCTTGCGATGGGGCGGAAAGGGGAATATGGATGACAGATAGGGTAGTGGCAAGTGGTGAGTGGTCGGTGGTCAGTGGTGATTCGCGCTGCTGCCACTCACTCCTCACTACTCCCCACTCCCTGATGTCCAAGGCGATGCCGAGTTGTTGGGCGCGCTGCTGCAACAGAGACTTGTCGGCTATTACGACCAGCGGCATCTCGGGATTGCTCGCGGCGAGTTGGACACACAACTCCGGGCCTATGCCTGCCGGCTCTCCCGATGTGATAACCAGCGGCTGTGCCGTCAACGCCACCTTACTCTTCTTCTTCGAGGTGATATTCGACAAACGCCCTATCTCGCAATTGGCGCAACCAGTCCTGATACATCTCTTCAGACTTGAATGAGCCGATGGAAATGCGCGCCTGCTGGCGCTTCTGCTGTTCGCTGACATCGGTATTGCGACGCTCCAGCACTTGCACCAGATGCCAGCCAAACTGGGTTTGTACCATACCGATTGCACCGACTGCCAAGCTGTTCATCATCTCTTCAAATTCGGGCACAGTTTGCCCCGGCGACATCCAGTCCAAATTACCGCCCTGCTGCGCGCTACCATCCTGCGAATAACGTTTGGCTTGCTCGGCAAAATCCGCCCCACCTTCAATACGCTGTTTGATCTCCAGAATTTGTTTTTTGGCTTCGTCTGCCGAAACGATTTCACTGGTTTTAATCAGGATGTGCCGCGCATGGGTCTCCACAATAACCACAGGCACGCTATTACCGCTGCGTTTTTCTATCAGCTTGAGAATGTGAAAACCGCTCGGGCTACGCAACACCGCCGTATGCTGGCCACTTTGCAGTTGTTGCAATTCATTCATGAACAAGGGCGGGATACGTTCGCCGGGACGCCAGCCGAGGTCACCGCCATTCAGCGCATCTTTCGCATCTGAAAAGCCTGCCGCGACTTGTGAAAAATCCGCCCCACCCAGCAATTTTGCCAACGCTTGATCGGCTCGCTCCCGCGCTACGCCAATTCTGTCGGCACTGGCCTGTTCAGGCACGACCACCAGAATGTGTGCAAGGTGATACTCCGTCGTTCCAGAACCCATTTTTTCTCTATTGACAAGATAATTATCAACTTCAATATCGCTGATAACCAACTTGCTTTCGACCTCTCGTTTACGCAATTGTGTAGACAACAGTTCAACGCGCATTTCTTCGCGGAATTTTTTAACATCCACACCCTCTTTTTCAAGCCTGGCGACAAACTCGGCAAGCGACGGGAAGTTGTTTTGCTGCGCGATTCGTGTCATGGCCATATCCAACTGCGTATCGTCCACGCGTACGCCATTTTCCCTGGCAAACTGCGCTTGCAGCATGTCGGTAATCATGCGTTCGAGTATCTGCTTTTCCAGTACAGCCTGCTCCGGCAGCGGGATACCCTGTTTGCGCAACTGTGCGACTACCGACAACATTTTTTCATCCAGCTCATGTCGAGTAATGACATCATCGTTGACCACGGCTACGACTGAATCCAGGGTCGCCACCTGATGTTGCGGATCTATAGCCTGGTGTTCCACCGCAAAAACAGGGGTGGCAGCCAACAGGGCTACGCTTAGAAAAACAGGAAATTTGATTTTTGGCATAGTCATCTATTCGGCTTGCTTATCGCAAGACCGCACTCGGTTTACTTGCTGGTTTATCGTTCATCTTGGTATAGCCGGGTACACTCTGTTTGAGCAAAGTCAGAGGATCCGAACCTACTTTCAACAATTCATTCAATTCAATCTGCATGAATAATCCGGTGCTGGTTTGCTGTGTGCCCACCGTAAAGCTGTGAGCCACCAGCCGTAGCGTCCAGCAATCCTGATTATACTCAAGCCCTGCAATACCGCTCAACAGGCGGTTATCCAGGTAGGAATAACTCCACTGACCCACTGCACTCCAACGGCGGGAAAGAGGCCATTGTCCAGAAATATTGATTTGGCGCAAGCCGGGTGAAATGACCGAGTAGTTGTTGCCGCCTATCGTGGTGTAAGGCACACCACCGAAAGTCGGATAATTGATGCCATTGATAAGAATGTTACCGGTAGGCAAAACGACACCCGGAATCAAACTGCCGAGCGAATCACCGATGAAACGGTAGCCCAGATTAAGCACCTTGCCCGCTTCCGGGCGATAACGTGCCGTGACGTTGTAATGCTGAATCCTCGACAGACTGGGGCTGTATTGCAGCTCACTGTCGAACGACCATGCCTGACTGACCCGGCCTGATGCGCCGAGCAGAATATCCGACTTGTTGGTCGTCGTGGTCGGGGCAACCAGATTGACTTGTGGCGTTTTCAAACTGAAACGTTCGGCGACCATCAACTTCAAGTGTTCGGCACCGTCCTCCTCATCCAGAAAACGCGAGATGACGGCCAGCGTAACCTGATTGGCATCGCCGATCCGGTCGTTCCCGTAAAAACGATTCTCGGTGAACATTTGTGCGTAGCTGAAAGGTGCCTGAGCGGTGTCAAAGACAGGCAACATATCCTGTTTTTTGTAGGGCACATACACATAGTAGGCACGCGGCTCCAGTGTATTCAGATATTTGTTACCGAACAGCCTGACATCACGCTCAAACACCGCACCGCCATCCAGACTAAATAGCGGCAGGGTGCGTAAAGCATTTTGCACTGCCGTGGCATTGTTCGCACCCATCACATAGCTGGTGCTATGCAGGGAAACTTTGGGCGTAAGGTAATACGCAGGCGCGTTAATCAGCGGATAACTGACGCTGGGATTAAGCACTAGCCGCTGACCATTCAATGCCGTGGGATGACTGAAGCTCACATATTCGCCCGCAAAAACCAGATTGGCAGCGGCGTAATTTTGTGCCGCATTCAAGGTCAGCTGCGGCAAACGCGCGTAGGGTACGGCTATGGGTATTAGCGGATCCTGCAAAGTCTGGTATTGCTGTACACGTGCAGTGCTGCCCCACCAACCCCCGGCGTAGCTCAGGGACGCATCCTGCAACAGGTTGACCTGCGAGGTGGTCGTCATGGAATCGGACAAATCCCGGTAATAAGCATTATCCGAGACGCGGTTGAAATTGATCTGACCGCTCAAGCCGCCGCCAAACGATTGACCATGCCTCAATCCAAAACGACCGCGATCACGTTTTGCCAGCGCATCATTGGGCAACGCATCCACATGCAACTCACCGCCATAACTTCCTTCCAGATAGCGGAATTCATTATTCAGCATCAGCCCGCGTCGGGCTATGAGGCGCGGCGCGATGGTCGCATCGCGATTCGGCGCGATGTTCCAATAATAAGGCATCGTCAGCTCGGTACCCCCCTTGTTCGTGCCGCCTATGGTAGGCGAAAGCAAACCCGACTTGCGCTGCCCATTCAAGGGAAAATCCAGCCACGGCGTATACAGGATAGGCACACTCATAAATTCCACGCGCGTGCCATAGGCAGTGCCTACCTGTTCTTCCCGGTCTATTTCCAGACTGGACATTTTCATCAGCCAGTCATTGTTGCCGGCAGGACAAGTCGTGTAAGTTGCGTTATCCAGGGTGTAGTGCTGTTTATCCTGAATATGCAACATATCCCCGCTACCTCGCCCCTCATTTTCTTTCAAATAAAAGGTTGGTTGTTCCATAAATCCGGCATTGCTATCCAGATTTAACTTGAGATGTGGCCCGCTGATCGTACTGCCCGCCTGCTCGACCACGACCGAGCCCTGCCCATCTACATCGCCCGTCTGCTGGTCATATAACAGGCGGTTCGCGCGCACAGTCTGGTTGTTATTCAGCAAAATCGCGTCGCCCGTGGCTTCTACCTGATTTTCCTTGTCGCCCGATAGCTTATCCGCCTCGACGAACACGGGCTCTTGTTGTGTTGCCGGCGTTGTGGGCAGTGCTGCGGGTGTTGCAGGCTGCGCGTCGGGTGGCGTGCGCGCCCCTTCCGCCCAGGCAGCATGGCTAAAAACACACAACAAAGTGAGAACGACAGATTTGATACGGAAACGCATAATCTTGGCATGATGGTAAACTTGCGCAAGTTTACACCAAGACCCACGCAAAAGCCGACATTATGCAACGCCAACAACAACTCACCCACTGGCTGCACAGCCAATTTCCCGAGCAAAATTTCAGCCTCACCCCCGCGTCCGCCGATGCCAGCTTCCGCCGTTACTTCCGCGCCACCTTCGCCGACGGCTCGTCGCGCATCGTCATGGATGCCCCGCCCGAACACGAAGACTGCCGCCCGTTTCTGCACGTCGCGCGCCTGTTCGAGGCGGCAGGCACACATGTCCCCCATGTCTATGCCGAGGATTTGACGCAAGGCTTTTTGCTGTTGTCTGATCTCGGCAACACCACCTATCTGCAAGCACTGACTGGTGAAAATGCTGCCCATCTGTACGGCGCGGCGACCGATGCGCTGATTAAAATCCAGCTCGCCTCACGCGCAGACGAATTGCCGCCCTACGATGCCGCCTTGCTGCGCCGCGAACTCGAACTCTTCCCGGAGTGGTACATCAACAAGCATCTGGGCATCACCCTGACCGACCAGCAACAGGCCAAACTGGAGCAAGTATTTGACCGTATCATCGCCAACAACCTGGCTCAGCCGTGCGTTTATGTACACCGCGACTACCACTCGCGCAACCTGATGCTTACCCCCCCCTCACCGGGTGTCATAGACTTTCAGGATGCCGTGTATGGTCCGATTACCTACGATTTGGCTTCGCTGTTCAAGGATGCCTACATCAAATGGGAGGAGGCGGACGTGATGGACTGGCTGATCCGCTACTGGCAAAAGGCGCGCAAGGCAGGTTTGCCGGTCCATGAGGATTTCGGCACGTTTTACCGCGATTACGAGATGATGGGCGTGCAGCGCCACCTCAAGGTGCTGGGCATCTTTGCCCGCCTCTATCACCGCGACGGCAAGGACGGCTACCTGAACGACATGCCGCAGGTTGTGCACTACCTGCGCGAAGCTGCCGCCCGCTACCTTGACCTCAAGCCCCTGCTCAACCTGCTCAACGAGTTGGCTCCGCCCTATGATGCACCAACGGGGTACGGGTTTTAAAGTGAACGGCATCAACCCCCCATCAGTCCGTCATTCCGGCGCAGGCCGGAATCCAGTAGTCCGTCATTCCGGCGCAGGCCGGAATCCAGTCAAAACAAACAGCAGCGGACAATACCAATGCGCTGCCCCACTGGCGCGGGAATTTGTTAATCACAAGGCACAAAAACCGTGATGCTGCGCGCCCCCACCCTAACCCTCCCCCTGTTACCCGCAAGGGGCATCCCCGACGAGTACGGCAGCGCATCTGCTCGCACTGTCGTGAAGGGGAGGGGACGAACGTGAAAGGCACAAAACCCATGATGGCGATGATTTTAGCGGCGGGGCGAGGGGAACGCATGAGGCCGCTGACCGACCATACTCCCAAGCCCTTGCTCGAAGTCGGTGGCCGTGCGCTGATCGTCTGGCATATCGAAAGGCTGGTGGCGGCAGGGATCACCGAAC
>Ga0210050_1001037_pt1 | contig 31809 bp, 43 predicted proteins | sample CryGey132114_all_FD_185463 | JGI IMG/M metagenome (GOLD analysis project Ga0210050, IMG submission 185463) | Groundwater microbial communities from aquifer - Crystal Geyser CG22_combo_CG10-13_8/21/14_all (SPAdes) (version 2) | ecosystem: Environmental > Aquatic > Deep subsurface > Groundwater ... | reverse complement strand
CTCACTAATCCGCCTACGGCGGAAAGTGGCTCCTGCCCGGACTCCCTCAGGCTTCGCCTTCAGTCCGTCTTTCGATTCTGCCTCCCAGGCATCACTGATGCACAGAAAAAACCGACATGAAGTCGGTTTTTTCTGTGCATGTGACCCTACGGGGGATCGAACCCCGATTGCCGCCTTGAGAAGGCGATGTCCTAACCGTTAGACGATAGGGCCGTAGGTGGAAATAATACCCAATTTCTTCCCCCATTTCCACCAATCAATCCATTCTCCCCCATTTCCATTCCACCTGATACTCTCACAATCTCGAGATTATGAGAGTGTTTTTATTTTTATTTTGAGCCGTGTTTCGAAAATTTTTGAATAAACTGTGCAAACTCTTTTCCATACGGAGTCAGACGATGTAGTACCTGCCTTCCTTGATAGGATTTTTCTACCAACCCCGCCACAACAAGTCGATAGGTATGTCCAGAAATGGTTTTTTGGTTTGCATCGAGCTCTTCCCATATATTTTCAAGTGTCATGTCTGGACTCTTGTCCAACAACAGTAAAATTTGAATACGTCTATGGTTCGCCACTCCCTTAAAGTGACGCTCGAGCTTCTTTGGGCTTTTTAGCTTTTTTACCATACCCACATACTCTCATAATCTCGAGATTATGAGATTATTTTATCTGTGCATCTGTGTATATTTAGAACGCGGGCAAAAACGGGCAAAAAACGAACAACAACAATGTGCAGAAAAAAGCAAACAAAGCGACGCCGGGGTAAACCCCGGCGTCGTACAAATTACTCACCAACCGACTCTACAAATTTCGGATGGTAGCTTTGCACCACACGTGGCCCAATTTTTACAACAACGTTTCCTTTTTTATCAATTCTCAAAATAGGCCGCTGTATTTGTTTGCCACGAAAATGAACGTAGACTTGGTCGCCCTTTTTGAAAGAGGCCGCCGCACGTTGTCGATCTTCTGTCGCCTCCTTCGTTTTTTTTACACGCTGACTGCCAGCTTGTGTAATTTTATCAATTTTCGCCTGTAGATCAGTTTGAACCATGCTTTCTTTGCCCATGACTCCTCCATGTACCTATGTCCAAGACTAATGCATCTATACCACGGTAAAACAGGCAATGCTACTCACGAAGCCCAATATGCTGTTCGTACAGGCCGCTTTGTATACACCTTTTTACCTAGTCTATAGAAAGCCATTCCCTTTCTTGACGCACCAGCAACTCCCTCGCCCGAATAGGCTCTGCCATAATTGCTTTTACCGTTTTTTCCATTCGCATCCCTTGCGATCCTTTTATGAGAATGACGTCGCCCCCTTGTAGATTTACTTCAATCTCCTCTCCTGCCCGCTCCGATTCATTTTGCTCATATTGAAAGATATTTTTTTCAGACATTCCGGCATCCATCGCTGATTCTGCAATCGCGCGTGCGCGAATGCCGACAGCAATAAGGACGTCCGCAACATCAGCAACTGCTTTCCCTACTTCCCTATGTGCATACGCACTATATTTGCCAAGCTCAAGCATATCGCCTAATACAACAATTTTTCTTCCCCTCGTTTTAAGTTGAGAAAGTGCCGTAAGTGCGGACAATACCGCCACCGGAGAAGAATTATACGAATCATCGATGATAGTAGTATTTCGAAGTCCTTGAATAATTTTCATACGTCCATTAGGTGTTGTCTCTTTCGAAAGCCCTCTTGCTACCTTTATTAAATCCAAACCGGCCGAAACCCCTACTGCTACAGAGGCAAGCGCGGAATATACATGTGCGCGACCGAGTGCCCCGCGAATTATTATCGGGACCGAAGACCCAGCATGATTTACTCGAAATTGCATTCCCGCCGGCTTTTCATTTTCATAAAATACTTCCTCATGTGATGCAACAAAGTCATTGTTGCTGGAAAATCCATAGGTCACACACACACCGCGAAATTCTGAGCGCATTTGGAAAGCACGTGCATCATCTCCATTTACGATAAGGGTGCCTCCGGGAGTAAGCGCCTCTGCAAGTGCCCGCTTTTCTTCCGCCACCTGTTCTACAGACTCAAAAAACTCAATATGCACCGGCACATCCGGAATACCGGTAATCACTGCAATATCTGGCTTTATCCAGCGTGTAAGAGCCTTGATATCGCCAGGCCTGTCAGCTCCTACCTCAAGAATGAGCCACTTTGGATAGTGAGTCGGTAGGAATATAACAGAAAGCCCGTGCATAATATTTCTTAGCCATTTTAAAACATTATTCCACCCACTTTCACACCCAAGAATAGTGAGGGGAACCCCTATTTCGCTGTTGAGACTTTTTTCGCTTTTTTGTACAAATCGCTCACTTGAAAATCCCGCATAAATCGCATCTTTTGTGGAAGTCTTGCCGACACTACCGGTTACAGCAATTATTTTCGGTTTATACCGCCACAGCACAACACGCGCCTCCCATGTGATGATTGTAATGACTATATTTTTTATGAACTCCTTCATATTACCTATCTGGTGGAATATCGTAATAATTGATTAAAAACTTAGTTAAGTCCATAAAGGGGTTCGCAAGTGTTTGCGATGCATATCGTACTCCCTCAGGCTCGAGCGCAAATAGAAACACAAGGAATTTTGCATCATGCGCAGGAAAATATCCAAAAAATGAGTGCAAAAATCTATCATCATAGTATCCACCGTATGGGCTTGCTATCTGCGCTGTCCCGGTTTTTGCCGCAATGCTGTATCTGTCCTCTTTTACCGTACCTCCAAGAAGCGCCGTGTCCACAACTTCAACTAGCATACGAGTTATCTCCTCTGCGGTTTCTTTTTTTATGACTCTGTCTTCAGGTTTGTCCCAAACCTTTTTTGACAAACCCGGACCATATCTTATTTCACTTACTATGTGCGGCTGTACTAAACTCCCTCCATTTGCAAGACTTGAAAGCGCCCGCACCATTGCAATGGGTGTCACAGCAATACCTTGCCCAAAAGAGGCAGACGCATAGTCAACATCACTTTTGCTTTTGAGTCCCCCCAATATGCCCTTAACTTCATTGGGCAGATCAATTCCGGTTTCTTCTCCCAGACCAAATTCTTCCACGTATTCTCCAAAAGTCTCCTTTCCCATTTCATCGACAACAAAAGAAGCTCCAGTGTTCAAAGATTGATTCAGAACTTCTTGCATTGATACATATCCACGCCCTATACCATCATAATTTGAAATTTTAGCCCCGCTTTTAACAATAAAACCGGCGTCATAGTAAGTGGTATCCGCGGTCACAGCATCCACATCAAGTCCCGCTGCCATAGTAAGTGGCTTCATAATGGAGCCCATTTCATACACGCTCTCCACCAACGGATTCACAAAAATCGACGAATCGGGCTCAGTATTAAACTGGTTCGGGTCGAATGTGGGCAATGCGGCAATTGCTATAATTGCACCAGTCTTAGGATCCATTATTATTCCACCCATTTTTTTTGCATTCCATACGCTCCCAACTTCAGACAAACTGTCCTCAAGACGTTTCTGAACCGTAGGCTCAATTGATGTTATAAGCTCCCCTTCGTCTTCAGAGCTCGGAGATACAAACGCTTTAACATTAGAAAAAACTTCAGCAAAAAAATTTGTGTCTAGAATATTTTTATCTCTTACAAGAGTGTCCTCGAAGTAACGCTCCAGCCCGTATCTTCCCGATTTTTCATTCCCTTGAAAACCTACAAACCCGAGAGCATGTGCCGCTCTTTTTCCCGCAGGATAGAAACGCCATTTTTCTCTTGAAAGAAAAACCCCTTTTATGTTCTTGGCTCGGATATTGTCCGCCTCTTCGTCTGTGAGTTTGAAGGCTATCTCCTCATACGGATCACTTGTCTTTTTTGAAGATGCATAAAAACGCTCTTTATCAAGCGTGTATTCGGTTGATATAGAATTGAAAATGCTATCTGGTGTTACTTCCTCAGATTCATAAATCTCCTTTGGTAAAATTGCAAGGCGCCATCCAGATTTTTGGGTTGCAGCGGTAACAAGACGGCCGTCTTTATCCTTAAAAAAAATGTCCCCGCGCTCATCTGTGGCGGCGGTTGACGCAACATACTGTGACTGGGCTATCTCGCTATATTCTTCGCTTTGGACAATTTGTACAAAATATAATCTAACAACAAACAAAACGGCCAGTAGAAGAAAAGCCGAGAATATGATTCGTATTCTAGTTACAAATGTAGCCCTCATGAGGCTTTATTATAGACCGTTACTCGCGACTTCACTTAGGCTTGCGTGAACAGAAGTTCTTGTAACAAAATTCTTTTTAGATACGGAAACAAGGCCGAGTTTTTCCGCCTCTTCTATGGAAATTGTGCTAGACAATACAAAGTATTCGGATTCAAGCGTAGCCACTTGACTTTCTACTTGAGAAATTTGCGTGTGTGCATCCTTCCTTGCAATGATATAAAGAACCGAAGTGCTAACAAAATATATATATCCGACAGCGCAAAGACCAATTATCAAAAAAATAACGCGGCGCGCCCTTCTTTCAAAGACATATTCTTTCGCTAACGGTATGTATATTGCCATTGCTTTCATAAGTTATTTTTTGTTTTGAAATTTCAAATTTTTTCAAAAACACGAAGCTTAGCACTGCGCGAGCGAGGATTCTGTTTAACTTCCTCCTTGGTCGGCTTGATTAATTTCCAAACGTTTCCTATTCCCTCCTCCTTCCACTTTCGAAACATCCCCTTTACCAAACGATCTTCTACGCTATGGAATGTTATTACCGCCATTTTTCCATTTGGCGATATCCTTTTAACTAGAGAGTTCAGTGCTTCTTCAATTGCTCCCATTTCATCGTTAACTGCGATTCTAAGCGCCTGAAATGTTTTAGTAGCTGGATGGATTTTTTTGTGCCTATACCATTTTGGGACAGAGCTAGAAATAATATCCACCAGTTGATAAGTTGAGGTAATTTCTTCTTTTTCTCGAGCCTCAACTATCGACTTGGCGATTCTCCTTGAAAACCTCTCTTCTCCCCAACCCCACAAAATATCTGCGATACTCTCTTTTGCCCACTCATTTACTATCTTTTTGGCTGTTATCGCATTTTCATCTATATTCTTTGCATAAGTCATAATAAGTGGCTCATCTTCTTTAAAAGAAAATCCTCGCCCACTCTTGAGGTGATAAGAACTCCATCCAAGATCAAATATACAAGCGTCTATCTTGTCTATTTTTTCTGTATCTAAAATGTTTTCAACATTCCGAAAATTATTTTCAAACAAATACACTTTTGCCTTGGCACCCTTAAGCACCACCCTGGCTCTTTGTATAGAATCGGCATCTCTATCTATTCCGATGAAAACACCTCCTCTGTCAAGTTTTGATACGATCTCTTTTGAATGTCCCGCACCGCCTATTGTTGCATCAACAACTACACTTTCTGGTTTTATACCAAGTGCTTCTATTGCTTCATGTAAAAGAACGCTTCGGTGTTCATCTGATAACACCGGGTTGCTGGAGGATTTTGTGCGTCGCGTGCGCATGACGTATGGAAACCCCCCAGCCACCTGGGGTAGCCAAATGAACTATAGGATACCTATCTCGCCGAGTTTTTCCGCCATAGCATCAGCTTGTTTTTCAATATGCTGTTTGTATGCCTTCCAACTCAGTTGGTCCCAGATCTCGACCCTGTCGGAGACCCCCGCAAAAACAACAGTCTTTTTGAGTCCCGCGAACTGTTTCTGGTGATCTGGAATAAGAATTCGTCCCGATTTATCAGCAGATACTTCTACTGCTCCTGAAAGAATGAATCTGTTAAATCCTCTCGTATCTGCTTGTGCAAAGGAAAGTTCTTGCAATTTACCTGACACTTTTTTCCACGCGGTTTCCGGATATAAAAACAAACAGTTGTCTAAACCGCGTGTGATAACCATTTTCTTGCCTAATTCTTTCCTAAATGCTTTCGGCAACGATATGCGTTTTTTTTCATCTAACGTATGTTCGTATTCGCCGATTAACATAAGCTTTTCGCTGGAATCCCACTTTATCCCACTTTCTTACAAAACTATACCACTATCACCCACAATGCTACCACACTTATCCACATTGTTCCAAGTTAGCGACGCAGGTTGCAGAGCCTCAATTTGCGCAGTAGGTTATGTATAGGACAACTTGCACAGATGGAAGAGGTCAACAATGAAGAAACCAGCCCCGCTTTTTCTTTTCTCGGCAATGTTTTTGTTGCTTGGTATAGAAAGTGCAATGTCACAGGTGGGTTTTGAAACAAGCCCGCCTGTGAGCAATGAGGAACTCAGAAAGTATCCTCCAGGTCTTGGCGACTATGGAAAATGGCATGGTGAGGCTCACGAAAAAGGCGTGGTTGCAAAACTCAGGGAAAGAACAAAAAAGACCTGTTGTGACAATATTGGAGAGTGCCGCTCAACGGTAATAAAAATGACGCCCAGTGGCGCTATCGCGATATTAGAAAGGCGATGGTGTCGTGTGGACGTGAAAATCGTTTACGACATCCAAAACTTGCCGGGAGGATGGGCTCTTGTTTGCGCCAGTAAATCCTTGAATCCAAATGGATGCCCGACTGTTTATTGTGCGGCCGATGAACCAAAAATGTGAGAAAAACTGATTACCACCGGACCTCCGATCCGGTGGTGCTTTTTAGGTAATAAACCAAATGGAAAAATTGAGATACGTTGCAAAAGATACCCAGAGCAAATAAGGGACAAGTAGCCAGCCAGATGTTCTGTCAATCCACCAGGCACGCACGATAAGCCAAAGCAACATAAGCAGTATTGCGATAATATCTATCAGAGCTAGAAGAGAGTTTTCCAAGCCGAAAAAAAGTACTGCCCAAGATGCATTTAGGAAAAGGTGTATTAAAAAAATTGCAGTCCATATGCGCGCGTCTTTTCTATAATGTGCCAAGCGCCATATACGATAAAGTGCTGTTCCCATTAATGCGTAGATGCCGATCCAGACAGGTGCAAAAACCCAGTCAGGCGGACTGAGATAGGGCTTGTCTAAGGTGATATACCAAGTTTTAACTTTTGTGGATGCAAAAAAAGTGCCGACAAAACCGGCTCCAAAAGTGAGGAAGAATGACAAAAACAATCTGGTGTATCTGCTCACGACATTAATTGTATCACCAACCAATAACCACCATGGTGGTTTTATCCTCATTTGTCCCCAACTGTCTAATTGCTTAGCTCACAAGTAAATGCACATACCGAAGCACAAATTTCCTCCGGAGATTCACAAATACTGCCACACGCGTTAAAAACGCCGCCACGCATTTCACAGTGTTCAATCAGGGGACCTGTATCGGCAAGAGAATCCGTCGTATAAACAATTTTGTTCTGGAATTCGGCCTCAACCGAAACTTCATTAGCATTTCCTATGGGCTCATAATTTCCTATCTCAGCCGTAAACAAAAAGACCCCAATTACAAGCACGAGAATGGCAAGAATTACAAACAATATGGTTTTTCCGGATTTCATTATTTATTTGGCACCAATACGCGCCACCATTTGTGAAAAATTCTGAAGAAAACTTCCTACCGACGCTACCGCCAAAATAATTACAAACAATCGCCCTATTGGAAGCGCAAAATACACTACTGTTACCCCGAGCGCCGACCAAAGACCCGTACACCATATGCATTCAATGAGCTCGGCAATAGTACGGCGGGGACCTCCTGGTGGCTTGATTAGTAAACCCTCTTTTTCATCTAGAAACCACCTGCGAACAAAAGCAAATAGTTTGTCATAAGAAATCAATCTAACTACACGATGCGTAGCAAGAGATAAAATGACGATATCAAATGTACCTATATAGTAAATCCATTTCAATCTATCTAACCCGTCCGTAAGGGTAAAATATATAAGTAAAAAAAGGAACAGGAACGCAACCGAAAAAATTGCGTTCCACACTCCCTGATCTTTTGGCATTTTCTCATTATCCGCACTCATGCTTTACCTTTATTTATTGTGAACATCGCACACTCCATCTTTGCACTTTTCACAATTCTTACAATCAAGACAGTATTTACCACAGCACGTGCATCCAACGGACAGAGCACCAGTGCCCTTCATAGCAAACATCAAGAGACCACCCATAATGGAAAGATTCTTGAGGAACATGACCATTTGAGTTTGGTCCGAGAAATTTGTGTGAAATAAAACAGCGGCAAGGCCTGTATAAACGAAGAGAATCCAAGCGCCAAGTCTTCCCTGCCATCCAATAAGCAAGAAAGCGGCACCTGCCAACTCAACAATAATTGCTATCACGGCTAGTACCGATGCCATTGGGAGACCAACGGACTCTATGTATCCTACCGTGCCAGCAAATCCAGTAATTTTTCCTATTCCTGAAAAAAGGAACAGGATTGCCATAAGAATACGGGCCACAAGGGGTCCATATTTATGAAGTGCCCCACCATGTGAATGCATCATATCGTCATGCGCTTAGTTAATAAGTGCATTAAGAATACTGTGATTTTGTAGTACACGTCAATGTGAGGTTATACACATCAAAACCTAGGACATCGGATGTCCTAGTTTTCTGGATATGTGGCTTAAACAAAGCATTAGGACATCCGATGTCCTAATCTTGAGCTTTTACTATCCAAAAGTAAACGAAAAGGCGTCAATGACCCCCTCCTCCACTACTATCTCAAGTACGTGTACACCGTACTCCGCGCTCTCAACAATTCTATAAAGCTGTTCGTTTTGTATATCAATCGTTCCATCAGAATTTACATGCTTCCCAATACCATCGGAAATTAGTTCACCATCTAGATATATTTTTGCCTTGGCTCCCACTTCCGAGCTCGCAACCATAAACACCTTCTGCGCACGATACGGCAAAATCACTCTGGCATCGTCACTTACACTACGTGCATATTCAGAAGTTATTTTCCATACACCACCTAAGTATAGTCTGTCGGATTTAAACGTGCCCGGATGTTCAAACGTTTGTTCTCCTGTTACCGAAACTCTCCCGTTTGCAAGATGCTCGGCATTTCTAAGCGCGCCAAAATATATTTCAGGCGTTCGCGGTTTTGTGCGATCTACTTCTTCAGCCCCTGCAGGTGTCGCAATCATTTCTCTCTCCCCCATTTCCTCGCCGAGTCGCACCGCCCTCTCCTCGAGCAGTTCTTGAATCTTAATTTCAGTCTCTTCATAATTCCCCTCTCCTATGTGGTCGTAGACAATAAACCCATCAATATCAATGAGATATTTACGTGGCCAGTATCGATTTTGGTATGCGCTCCATGTGCCATACTCATTATCGAGAACCACCGGATAGGTGATGTTTGCATCCTCTACTGCGCGTTCAACATTTTCATACTTCTCCTCAAATTCAAATTCCGGCGTATGTATTCCTATGATGAGAAGACCGTCATCAGAATATTTTTCCTGCCACGCATTTAGATACGGCTGTGTTCGCTGGCAGTTAATACAGCTGTACGTCCAAAAATCAATAAGAATTACTTTCTTTCCGATGTAATCCGCAATGCGTATTTCCTCTCCATTGGTATTTATAAAACCAGCGGGTTTTATAATTTCTCTTGCGCGCGGATACTCTTTTTCTTTCTCAGCGACCGACTGAGTTTTGTCGCCAAACACAATTTCCGCCTTTTTCGCAATGCCTGTTTCTGCGTCATTTAAAAGCAATAATGCCCCGATGATTAAAAGAACCACCGCTCCCAAAAGTGCGTAACGTTGTTGCTCGGGTGTGAGCCTTTTTACAATGTGTAACATACTACATTCCTAAAATGCGCTCTACTAATCCAAAGTTTGCAAGAAGTGCTAACTTTTGCGTAAAGATGAGGACACCAAGCACAATAAGAATTGCGCCGAACGTTACGGTTATATATTTCGCGGCTTTCGCGAAACGCTCCATGAACCTTCCTGCCTCGCTTGCAAATGCTCCGATGATAAGAAATGGAATACCGAGGCCGAGCGCATAAACCAATAGAAGCCAAAAGGCAGAACCCGGAGCTGTAGCGGCAAGCCCCAAGATAGCGCCAAGTGCCGCACCAACACATGGAGTCCACCCTGCGGCAAACGCCGCACCGAATACAAATGCGGTAAGATGCCGCGAGCTGAACTTTCTTTTCACCAATACTTTATGATCCCGTTCAAGATACTTTATTCGAATGAGTCCGGTTAGATACAGCCCAAAGAAAATGATAATGACGCCCCCTATTCTCGCTAACCAAATTTGAGCATCGTATGCCACTTGCGAAAGAAGCGTGTTTAGGAGAACACCAAGCAATGCAAACACGGACGAAAATCCAAGAACGAAAAACACACTTGCAAGAAATGTGTTCAGGCGATTACGCTCACCCGTGCTACTCTCCCCTGCCAGGTACGCAAGAAACCCGGGAATAATCGGCAGTACACACGGAGAAAGGAAGGAGACGAGCCCCGCCACAAGTGCCACAAAAATTGATAGTTCGGAAATCATACTAGTTGAGCGCCTTATTTATTTCGCTTAAATATCGGCTTGTATTCCACGACTCTGGTGACTTTAGGACCTGCTCACCATTTTTAATAAATACTTTTGTGTGCTGATAGCCGATGCCGTGTTCTCTGGCAAGTGCGACTTCGTTTGCGTCAGTCTGATTATCATTGTAATTTATCCGAAAACCAACCACATCGTCTCCCGTTAAAGAGTTGAAGGCCTCAAATACTTTAGGTTGCTCAGCCTTGCAGGTAGGGCACCAGTTGGCATAAAAGTACAGTACCACAAGCTTATCGCTCGCCAACGCTTTATCAAAATCTGCCTTGTTAAATTCTACGTACGGCGAGTCTGAGCCCGCAAGTACATTTCCGTCAAATAATATATCGTCGGACATCATCGCACCGCCCTCATCTTTCATCATGGCATCATCACTCTCCTCCATCATCATTTCATCGTCTGTTTCAATCATCATTGCATCACTATCTTCTTTCATCATTGTGCCTTCTTCTTCCATTACCTCATCACTTTCCGGAATAACCGCTTCGTTTGAAAACGAGAGATACCATACTCCCCCTCCGATAATTATGACCCCAATAATAACTGCGATTATCGCCGCAAAACCTCTTTGTGCATTCATGTTCATAAATTCCATTATTAATGTTTGTGCTTGTAATAAATTGACGCGCAAATCTTTGCCAAAACCATTACACCGAGAGCCAATGGAAGCCATAAATTAAGTTCGTGCATAAAACTCTGTACAACAATTCCTACAGCAAGCACGTTCACTCCAAGGGCGTACGAGATACGCGCGGCTGCGTGTTGATGTGCCAATTCCCTCTCGTCTGTTGCCCGAGATCGCCATACAAGTCCAATAAAGACCAAGAAGGCAACGACAAACAAGGCCAGCACCATCATTGATGTGTTGCTTAACATGATGAATCCGAAAGGGTTAAAAAGAAGTAACAAAAGAAGTACAAGTACGGCTCCCGCTATAATTTCGCCCTTATTTTCAGAAAAGTTCATAATTTATATTTTAAAAATATCCTCAACTGGCCTTTTAAAAAATTGTGCAATCTTTAATGCAAGCATAACAGACGGCGTATAATTTCCTTTCTCAATTGCGATAATAGTTTGCCGAGTAACACCAAGTGCGTCCGCTAATGCCTCCTGCGTAACATTTCTCTCCATGCGCATTTCGTACACTGTATTTAATACCTGCTCCTGCATACATAGAGGATACAGAGGCAAAATATAATGTCAAGTATACTTTACATTACTCCTGTGGGTTGTGCACTGCTTATGAATTTGATAATTTTTCACATAGGTAACTAACGAGTAGATGCAGAAAAGGAATTATGCGATGTGTAAAGAAGACAAAATTGACCACACTCGTGGACTCTGTGGTAAACCAAATGTACCAGACAGTACGCCACGAGATGTTGTTGAAAAAACTCCGGCACACTGCCTATGTTGCGACTCAGAAATGTACATCGAGGAGCTTAACAGTATGGGAATGCAACAGCTCGGTATGTACAGATTGTGTTGCCCAAAATGTCCTGGCACACAAACAAAACTGGAGGCGGCCTAAAGGCCGCCTTTCCAATTAAATATTGCGGTCTGACGAATAAATTTATTGAGACGCTTCCGACAAACGTTTTATAAGAAATTCCCTATCCAACACCGATAAAAACCATCCTGCCTTTGGGCCGTGGTCTTTTCCTAAAATTACCGTATACAGTGCACCAAAAAAATCCTTTGGATCAATATTCATCTCTTTGCGTATTTGATGAATTGCGTGATGCAATTCCTCGCCATTTAACTTGTCCGTGCTCTCTATATACTCAAGTACCTTCCTGAGCCCTTCTTTTTGTTCAGCTGTAAGCGATTTTGCTTTATCCGGGAGCACATCTTGTATTTCAAACTTATATTTTTCAGGAGCGTATGCTTTCAGCCACCGCTTTGCGTAATCGGCACGCTCCACCAACTCCTTCCTCTCCTCCTCCGTCAACAGTGAGGTTTCGCCTCGCTGTTCGTATTCGGATTTTATTTTTGATATTTCTTCTTCAAGATTGAGATGCTCCATTTGCACTAAAAAAGCAACGGTGGAAAAACGCGGTAGATACATTTTCTCTGGCGTTTTCCCTTCGTGCACAAGTTCAAATAGGCGCGCGTCATCATCCCTAAACGCTCCGCAAAGCGGAGCGTCGGGCGAGCTGCTTTTAGTAGCTTTAGCCTCTACCTCGCTCCAATACTTTTCGGCAATACGATCATGCCAATCAAACCACACGGGAATGGTGTCGCCCTCAGGGTCAAGATTAATGGCACGCTTTGGCAATGTCCCTAAAAGCACTAAGCGCAAGATCTTTGTCGGCAACAACTGCGAAATCTCAACCGCTGATGCTCCCTGCCCTTTTGAGCTGGACATTTTGGCGCCGCCAACAAGAAAAAATTCATACGGAATATCATACGGCGGCTCGTAGTTAAACACGTCCCGCGAAATGTGGTTCGCGACGTCCCGCGCACCGCCCTTTGTGCTGTGGTCTTTCCCCGCGCCTTCTATATCCACTCCCACCACTTTCCATTTCGCGGGCCACTCCACCTTCCACGGTAACTTTGCATTTCCATCAAACGGACTTATTTTTCCTGTGTGTCCACAACCTCTTGCCCACTCCACTAAGTTTTCTTCGCATGTATACGTTACCTCATTACTATCCCAACTGGATACTTTGGTGGTGCCAATTTTACCGCACTTCTCGCACACAACTGAAAGCGGGTGCCAATCATCTGTTTTTTCAGAGCCCGACACATCTTTATATATGCGCCGTATTGCCGAAGCGCCATCAAGCGCCTCGCGAATCACTTCGTTCATTTTTCCCGACGTGTACAATTCACTCGCTCGCGTAAATTGAGGGTGGAAACCTGCCGTTTCTATCACTTCTTCAAATTCCTGACCAAAATATTCGGCATAATTTTCAGCTGTGTCTTCAGGAGATGGAACCGTATTCAACACTTTCCCCATTTCTTTTTCGTATATTTCTTTATCTAAATACACCGGAAGTCCGTCCATGACATCAAAATCATTTATTTCATAAAGAAATGTTTGTTTAATTCCTTTATTTTTTAGAATAGCGGAGATGATGCCGTGTATCGCAACTCCGCGCATTGAGCCGATGTGCACGCGCCCCGACGCTGTTTTTTCATCGCGAATAATTAACTGCTTTCCTGAAGCAATTTTTTTTGCGAATCTTTTCTCTATATCTTCAATAATTGTATCTGCCCAAAACATGTTAGAAGTTCTTAATGAGTGATAACGAATTTAGAAATTCTTGCACCCCGTGAAATCTTTTGCCACAGGCAAAAGCGAGCGAAGCGGATTTCACCGGGGTTATGAACAGTATAGCGTATTTCTTATGAGGTATGGGGGTTGTTTTTTCAACGGCTGATGCCGTGAGCCATTTACCCCCCATCATAATATTGAGTCTCCTGTTCCTCTCCAGAGGATATCGGAAGAGCGCCCTATCTAGACTACGCCTCAAATGTTTATACGATATCACTTAAAAATACTATAGAAAAAGTAGGGCAGTGTGATTCCTCTACAGAAAAAAGAAAACGTCGCATGATGCGACGTTTTCAAGTCACTGACGTAATTTTATATTTCTGCTTCCCCTTTGGAGTTTCAAATTCAAACGTCTCACCTTTTTTCTTTCCCATCATTGCAGAGCCAAGCGGTGAGAGGTGCGAGATTTTTCTCTGTTGCATATCTGCTTCAGCAGAGCCGACTATTTCGTAAGTGTGTTCCTCTCTTTCACCCTGCTTTACAATTTTTACCGCGCTACCAAGGGTAATAATGTTTCCCTTTTTATGTTCAATAATTTGCGCATATGAGAGCATCTCTTCAATTTTTTTAATTCGCTCCTCGGTTGACGCCTGTAAATCTCTCGCTTCTTGATATTCTGCATTTTCAGAGAGATCGCCAAGAGATCGCGCATACTCAAGTTGCTCCGCTATTTCGCGCCTTCGAGTTGTTTTTAAATGTTCCAACTCTTTTGTAAGCTCATCAAACTTATCTTGCGTAAGATAGTTACTTTCTTGATCTGCTTCAGTCATATGATTGCGCACCATTGTACCGTGCGTCTTTAAAAACGCAATGTTAACAACAAATAAGGGGCGTAGCGACCATATTTTTGCAATCCCTTTGTACTTTGCTGATTAGTTTTAACAATTTCTAAAGAGTATTCTCTGCAGTAGTTCCCTTATACATAATAAAATTTCCCGATGCAAAGTACGGACAGGATGAAATCATTGCTCTACGTATTCTTTTTTGTTTACAATCAGCCATTCAAAAAATGACCTCATTGCAGGGGCGCTTCCGGCTAGCGTGCCGTCTGGTGCTTGTTCAAGCACTGTTGCAAACGCATATTGCGGATTCTCGTACGGCCAGAAACCAATAGCCCATGAATGCATCCACTGGTTTTTATTCCCAACCTGAGCTGTTCCTGTTTTACCTGCAATAGAAATGCCCGGAATATTTAAGGACCTGGCTGTTCCTTCTTCAGATGTTACGGCAAGTCGCATACCGTCTTTTACCGCAACAAGATCGTCAGGTGACACTCCTATCAGTGTTGGATCTGCGCTTTCTGTTTTTACGAGATTAGGGGAAAGCAGAGTTCCGCCGTTTGCTATTGCAGAGACCATACGGACCGCCTGTATGGGAGTTATCTGGTATCCGTATTGTCCTATAGAGGTGTTGTATGTATCTCCTATTCTCCAAACATCTCCGTCAAATTGTTCTGCCTTCCAAGACGGAGACGGGATAGTCCCTGAGACTTCCCCTGAAAGAAGAATGCCCGTTTTTTCTCCAAATCCAAACGCACGTGACCATTTCCCTATTTTATCAATTCCCAATCCTATATGATTTTCAAAACCACCTCCTAAAGTAAAGAAATATACGTTTGAAGACACTGCAATTGCCCTTCGCATATCAACAAGCCCGTGCGCTTTCCAATCAAGGAAAACAGAAAACGCCCCCGGCACAAAAGGGTTAGGCAATGATATAGAGCCGGTACTTAGTATTTTCTCATTTGCATCTATTATATTCTCTGCGAGCGCCGCGGCGGCAAACATAGGTTTGACAATGGAACCGGGAGTGTAGGCCCCTTGAACGGCCCTGTTTAAGAAGGGCTTTCCTTCATCATTAGCGTATGAGGAAATAACGGAAGAATTTCCATCCGCTAACACCTGCGAATCATATTCGGGAAAACTTACTAAGGAAATTATTTCTCCTGTTTCCACATCCATAATGACAGACGCACCGCCTATGAATCCGTGAATTTCCGCGTGATTCTTTAGCGTAGTATAGAGTCTGTTTTGTATATCCGAGTCGATAGACAATGTGATGTTACTTCCATTTTCTGACGGATATATCAATTGTTCGCGAGTTACTTCGCCAAGAGCGTTGATCTCCACTATCTGCCGACCATTTTGACCAGCGAGTATCTCGTTAAAAGCTTGCTCAACGCCTGCGACTCCTACAATATCCGTGCGCCACCATTTTCCCGAAGTATCCACTTTAGGATATCGAACAAAACCCAAAAGGTGAGATAGTCCTTTCATTTCAGTATATACTCTGTCGGAGTATTCATTTTCGCCCGACTCATTCCACACTAACTCAACGCCATTTCTGTCATACAATACACCTCTTTCAGAAAAAACAACCGAGTGCTCAAGGCGATTATTCTTTGAGACTTCAGCAAACACAGTACCCCGAAGAATCTGCAAATCAAAGGAACGCACAGTAAAAATAGATCCAACAATAATAAAAATACCCACGACGGCAAAAATACTTATGTTACTAACAGGTCTTTCTACACGGCCCTCGAATTGTTCATCATCAAATTCGGGTAAATTAGAAGAATCAAGAAATATTTCATCAGGAAGTATCTCCCCTCCTTTCCTGTCCCTTTTGAAGAGCATGCGCCACATAACAGCATTCTAGCATCTTAGATATTTTTACTTAAACACGAGCTGATTTCTCAATGGGTCCAGGCCCCAAACCAAAATACAGACGAGTATAGTGATCACAAACGGAATTCCAAAAAAACCACCAATTGGCAAATACACCAAATCCATAAAAAAAGCAATGAGCATCACTTCCCACGAAGGGTACCTAACCGCAAGAAATCCAGCCAACAAGAAAAAAGCCCACACCGGCGCAAATAATGCAGATAAAAACGTTACTGCAACAACAAAAAGCCTCATAATAAATTTTCAAAGACAGTTACAAATTCCTGTGCTTGAATGTTAAAAGGAACCGATATATATACATCTTGGGATGCGGAAGCCGGGGTAGACTTTATATTACCTATAACGCCGGCAGAGAAACCACTGCCCCTCAATAGAACAAGGTCATTTTCCGATACGATAATTTCTCTTGGCAATTGAACCAAAGCATTACCTCCTCCTCTCCCTGTCATTTCTACCAGCTCCCCGTTTATCAACACTTCAGATTTTTGTGCAGGAGCCGTGAGAAGATTAATAAGAGACGAATATTCTCCAACCTCGGCAACAAACCCAACAACCACACCCCCCTCCATAACAGCATAGTCATTTTCTGATATTCCATCTCTTTCACCCGCATCAATAATCAGTGTTGAAAATGGGGAGCTCTTAAGAGATGAGACGACCCTCGCCGTTTTTCCCACAACATTCCCTTCCTGTAAATTCACGAGGCTCCGCAGAGCTTCATTTTCCGCTTTCAAAATTTCGTTCTGTATTCTATATGAAGAGAATCTTCGTAATTCGTCTGTAAGTTTTGCATTCTCTTTAGCAAGTGCCTGTTTTGAAGAAAAAATTTTGGCTGACGAAACTGCGGATACCATATTGTAAACTCCTCCATTTACTAAACTTACTGAGTCCCTTAGAGAGACACGAATAAGTCCACCGGAAAATATATCCCCCGTGGCAATCAATAAAATTATGACCGTCAAAAAAAACAAAGTTTTTTTTGACTTTTTATTCTGTTGGAACGAGTTCATCTTCGTTGGCTAAAAGTGCTTCTTTATATGATGACAAATCATCGAGGACAATGCCGGTACCGCGAACGACTGCCGTCAAGGGTTCGTGTGCAACTTTTACGTGGACGCCCAAAGCATCTGATAAAAGCTCGGGAAGTCCTCTTATCAGTGCTCCTCCTCCTGCAAGATAAACCCCACGCTGCATAACGTCAGAAAGTATTTCAGGAGGTGTCGTCTCCAATACTTCTTTTGTCGCATCTACAAGCTCCTCTACTGAATGTGCTATCGCTTGTCGAATATCTTTGTCGGTAATAGTTATTTCTCTTGGTAATCCTGTTATTAAATCACGTCCTCTTACAGGAGATTCGAACTTGGAGAGCCCTTCGACTACAGATCCAGCTGCTATTTTTATCTCTTCGGCGCTTTTGTCTCCAACCAAAATCTTAAATTCGCTCCTGATATACGCGACTATATCATAGTTTAGCTTATCTCCAGCTACTCGAACATTTTTAGAATTAACTATGCCGCCGAGTGAAATAACTCCGATGTCCGTCGTGCCACCTCCTATATCAATAACCATAGATCCGGAAGGATCAGATATCGGCAGGCGAATTCCTATAGCCGCCGCCATGGGCTCTTCTATAACGTGAACCTCTCTCGCGCCTGCATTTTTTGCTGCATCCCTGACAGCTCTAGCCTCAACGTTCGTAATGCCGGACGGAACACCTATTACGACCCGAGGGCCGAGTAATGTCCTTTTTCCCGACTGTGCCTTGTTTATCAAATATGAGAGCATCTCTTCGGTTACCTCAAAGTCCGAAATAACACCGTCGATTAGAGGTTGGACCGCCACTATGTGAGAGGGAGTTCTTCCTATCATTTCCTTTGCCTGAGTTCCGATTGCAACAACACGCCCAGTTTTTCTATTCATGGCAACGATAGACGGTTCGTTTATAACTATTCCCTTGCCCTTTACATAAACAAGAGTGTTTGCAGTCCCCAGATCAATTCCAATGTCATTAGAAAGAATACCGAGCAATTGCCCTTTATACTTATTGTATATTTTTTGCGCACGCTCAAACATAATATTTTTCTAATTCATAAGACGCTCCTCAATTTCGCTCTCAGGAACAAATTGCACACCACCGTCTTTTCTGTCGATTAATTCAACGCCACCCTCTGAAATTGTTTTTTCACTCACAACTACCCTACTTGGAATACCAATCAAATCAGAATCTGCAAACTTTTCTCCCGCTCGAACTCCCCTATCATCGTAAAGAACCTCTATATTATTCTCTTTGAGAATCTCATATATCCTATCCGATTCTGTATTTACTTCCTCGGAGGTGCCCAATGATATCAGATGGATTGAAAAGGGAGCAACTTCCTTAGGCCACACTATCCCTTTATCGTCTGAGAGCACTTCGACTATTGTTCCCATAAGTCGTGTGGGTCCTATTCCATACGATCCCATAACAACCGGCTTATCTTTTCCTCCTTCTTCCTTGTAATAAAGATTAAGTGCTTCCGAAAAACGAGTGCCTAGTTTGAATATGTTTCCAACTTCAATAGCGCTATGCTTTTCCAATTTATCTTTTGAAAGTCCCAAGTCTTCTAAGACTTCATCCATCATAACCTCATCGTTTATCGCAATTCCTTTGTCTCTGGATACATATACAATGTCTTCTCCTGCATCAGAGATTGTTTGAAATTCATGACTGTATTTTGAAAACGCCCCGCCCGATGCAAAAGTTGGAAACGTGTACTCCCCGAGCCCTACCCTGTTAAATACATTCACGTAGGCTCCTTTTGCTTTTTCATAAAATAAATCAAGATCCTCCTGCGTTTCGTGAAATGAATATAGGTCCTTCATCAAAAATTCTCGCCCACGTAAAATTCCACTTTTCGCGCGCTCTTCATTCCTGAATTTGGTCTGAATTTGGTACGCATAAAACGGTAAGTCTCTGTATGAGTTCACATAATGAGAAGCGATTCTTGTAATCGCTTCCTCTTGTGTCCATCCGAATCCCACTTCTCCACCAACGGAAAGTGCTGTTTTAAACCACACGTCTTGTTCCCACCTGTCGGACGCTTTCCAGATCTCTGGGTTCTGCAGAGCACTCATAATGAGCTCTTGCCCGCCTATAGAGTTCATTTCATCACGAATAACATTATTTATCCTATTCACCACGCGAAGACCTAAAGGAAGAAGAGAGTACACACCAGCCATCTCTTTGTGAATAAAACCCGCCCGAATTAAAAGTTGGGCATTCTTGGCGATCTCATCTTTCGGTGCCTCTTTGCGAGTTTTTGTAAAAAGTTGAGACTGCCTCATCGATGCGAAATATACCCAATATAAAGCCTGCGGTCAAAAGATTATTGAATAAGTCTAACAATATCATTGTAAGTTACCGCAATCATCAGGAGAATTATGAGGAAAAAACCAAGCATATTGAGAAGACCTGAAATGATATTCGGAACCTTTCTTCTTGTCGCCGCCTCAAAAGCAACAAACACGAGACGGCCTCCATCTAGTGCTGGGATCGGGAGAAGATTGATGATGACGAGATTAATTGAGATAAATCCAGCAAGTCCAAGTATATGCCCAAGTCCATGTCCAGAAGCATCGTCCACAACACCAACCAGCCCGACCGGCCCGATAAGATTTTCTAACTGTGCACCACCTTCAAAGGAGTCGGTAAGAATAGTGTACAGGCCAACTGTTACTGTTTTGAGAGACGTCACAGCAAATACCCCACCGAGGACAAAGGCATCTCCGAAATTTTTTTTGACTTCCGCAATCGGGGTAATCGCAACACCGAGTGCGGGCTTCCCTGATTCATCCGCAATCACCGAATGTGCGGGAATAATCGTCACCTCAAAATACTCTCCTCCACGCGCATATGTCACGATTAGACTTTCTCCCCCGTGCTCTCTAATAAACGACGAAACCGTACTTGGCGATAAGTTTTCAGCGCCACTTCCCTCCTCTGAAATAACGCTAAGTATTTCATCACCCGCCATTAGCCCCGATTCCTCGGCAGGAGAGTTTAGAACGACACTACTTATCAATAAACGCGCACCAGGCGTATCTTCACTAACGGCCGTTGGCATGCCGAGCATAAAGGCACTCGTAAATAGAATCCAACCGAGAAGAAAATTTGCAAAAACTCCGGCAAGTAAAATCACAGCCTGTTTTAAATGAGACGCTCCACTAAAGCTCCTCGGATTTTTACTGTCACCGTCCTCCCCAAAAAGTCGAACAAATCCCCCGAAGGGAAGCCAATTGAGTGTGTATTCCGTATCACCAATTTTTCCAAAACGAAACAAACGAGGAGGATACCCAATCCCAAATTCTTCCACACGCACTCGTGAAATTTTTGCAAAGATGAAATGCCCTAGCTCGTGACCTACAATTAGCACAACCAATATGGCAACAACAAGAAGTGCTGACATAATACTACGAGCTTATCTCTTCTTCTTTTTTATTAAATACGGCTTCTAGGCCTCTGTTTGCCTCATCAATCTGATTTTGCAGTTCTTCCTTTAAACGAAATTTGTCGTCTTCGGAAATATCGCCTTCTTTTTCCTTTTTTTGTATATCATTCCAAACTTCATCTCGTGCGGCTCTAACTCCAGTTCGAGCCTCTTCCAATTTATGTTTAGCAACCTTTATTATTTCTTCCCTTCGCTCCGTGGTTAATTCCGGAAAGCTCACTCTAATACTGGTGTCGGCGACATTAATGCCCACTCCCAAGTCAGCCGAGGCAATGGCCTTTTCTATTTCCTTTGTGAGAGATGCATCAAATGGGCTTACCCGAAGCACTCGCGCATCTTCCACAGATACGCTGGCTATCTGCTTAAGCGGCGTACGTGAACCATACGCATCCACCTGCACAATATCAAGAAGCGCGGGTGTCGCTCTTCCTGTACGCAATCCCTGATATTCATTGTGGATCCACTCGTTCGCGTCCATTAATTTTTTTTGTAAACCTGAAAAATCGTATGGCATATACTGTATATTACTATGCCTAGACTTTCGGTACCAGAAGTGCGACTTGTTCAAGCAGTATTTTATGCGACGCTCCCTTATCCATGCAATATTTCTCTGCCATATATAGTGCTTTCAAACCTCCTTCAAAATCCTCGAAATTATTACCATTTCTACTCGAAAGTATAGACAATTGTAATTCTAGCGCATTTAAGAAGCGCAATATCGCATCAAGATTTTTTTCCTCGTTCCTATTTTTTGGAAGCATTTCAGCAACCATTTCTATTCGCTCCTCCGCTCCTGCCTTCAAAAAAGAATTAGAATCTACTAATCCTTCATTAAAAGCATTCTCTTTCCTTAAGACTTGCATCCGAGATATGAGTGTAGGAATTAAAATGTTGGTGTTCGGCAAAAGAATAAAAAAAACTGAAAATCCCGTCGGCTCTTCAAATGTCTTTAAAAGTGCATTTTGCGCTTCACTCGTCATGTGAGCGGTTTCTATAATAAAAAATTGCCGCTCGTTCGATATTGGTTTACGCATTGCTCTCTCGCGAAGGTTTCTTGCGTCTTTTATTCCAAATGACTGGACACGCTGGATTGTCACATCTGGATTGCTGAGAATCGAAAAGCCCGTAGCTTCAATTGTGCGTAAAATATCCTCTATCAATAAACCCTCAACAGCGTATGCGTGATGAAATTCATCTACCGAACGCGGAAAATCCATAGTAGGAGTATAGCAAACCAACTCAGTCTAAAATGTTAGGACATCCAATGTCCTAGTTTTTTGTCCTAGTTTTTTACTTTCTCCTTAATTTAAGGCATTAGGACATCGGATGTCCAAGTTGTACTTTTTTATTAACAATTTTTCCCTTTCCACTCTCGCGTCTCTCACATCTCTATCATCTCTTACTTATAATTGCTTTCTTATACACATCAAGGTGACGAATCGCTTCTCCTGTGCCCTTTGCTACACAGTACGCTGCGTCTTTTGCCAGACGAGCCTTCACACCGGTTCGCCGATATACCAATTCTGGCAAATTGCGAAGCTGAGATGAACCGCCAGTCATAATGATGCCGTGGTCAATGATATCTGACGCAAGCTCTGGCGGCGTCTCCTGAAGTACATCTTTGATGGCTCCCACTATCTGCCTTAGTTCCCTGCTTATTGCCCGCACAATCTCATTGGTTGAAATCTCAAGCGAACGTGGCAAGCCGGTAATGTAATCGCGCCCCTTTACCGTCATTACTAACTCCTCTTCAAGGGGCACCGCGGAGCCGATTTGTATTTTTATTTCCTCTGATGTTTTTTCGCCTATTGCAAGATTTGCATTCTTTTTTATGTAGTCACCAATTGCATGGTCTATTGCGTTCCCCGCACACTTCACTGATGTACTTGAGACAATACCGCCGAGTGAAATTACTGCAACATCCGTAGTGCCACCTCCTATATCTACTATCATGTGCCCTCTTGCCTCTTGTATTGGAATACCCGCGCCTATTGCCGCTAGAATCGGCTCTTTAACTACATATGCTTCCCGCGCCCCCGCTTTGGTAGCCGCTTCTATTACAGCTCGTCTCTCTGTTGAGCTCACACCGGCTGGAACACTTACCATTACCTCCGGTTTGAATATATTAAATTTTCCAAGCGACTTTTTTATATAATATCGAAGCATTGCTTCCGTAACTCTATAATCCGCAATGACCCCATCCTTCATCGGTCTATATGCCACGATTGAATCAGGTGTTCTACCCACCATTTCTTTCGCTTCGTTACCAACCGCCAATATCCTGTTGTCGTGTACCGATACAGCAACAACAGAGGGCTCGTTTAATACTATTCCCCTTCCCGGCGCAAATACGAGGACATTCGTTGTTCCTAAGTCAATGCCTAGTTTTGGTGAAAATGAAAATGCCATAGCTTCTGCATTGTAGGTGTTTTTTACAAAAAGAAAAGCGCGCTTGAACAAAGCGCGCCTAGTCTCTTTGGTTAATCATATCTCCCCTTAACCACCATGAGCGTGTTCCGCCCTCCTCTTCAAGGAGAACGTGATTTTTGAGTGCCTTTTTCACTTCGTCAGAAGCTGAAAGTGGCGGACCGAACAAAATCACCCTTGCCGGCTTTTTTTGTGTAGGTATTCGTGCAGTTCCGTCAGGGTTCAGTGTAGCAACATATTTCATCGGCGAGCCTCCTTCTGCCATTAACCTACACGAGAAAAACACTTGTGCAAAACTTAGGAGTGCTTTTCCGGGCTTACTTCCCACCAAAATTTTTTTGAAAAATTTGGGGCATCGTCGCATACGCTTTTCAGGTAATACAGATCCTTAGTGGGAACGCCTTGTAATATTTTTCCCATGCGAGGCATAGTAATGGGCGACATGCCATCCTCCTCTCGAGATACATTTAGTTTGTTTATGAAATACTCCATCAACTCACCCCTTTCCGTTCGCCTGTCTTCTCTGTCATCTCCTTTTGGTAAATGTATGCGAATATGTTCCATGTTCTAATTGTACAGAACACTGATTTTAAGGAATATTGACATATATAAAAAACAATGTATTATGCAATCAGTAAACGAGCTCTGATTACTTCCGGGATCGGACGAATTTGTCTGTGCACAGAGTATCCGGAAGACTTTTCTGAACGTTCAACGAAAACATTCCGCGAAACCCTCAGGCGGGTACCCCCTCGCCATCGCGGAATTACCATGGAGTTGGCAGGGTCAATGCCGCATCGACCCGTCCATGGGGCCGGCTTGTCATCATGCTTATCAATGAGGTGATGGCGAGCCGGTTGCCTTCAAAAACAATGAGTCGCCTATGGCGACTTTTTTTCTTTGCCAAAGGCAAGTATAGTTCTCTTGTTATGCGAGAAATATTGCAAGAACCGAGTCCAGTGCTTCATCAAAAAGCAGAGGAAGTTCCTGTTGCTAATATTTTGTCTGATAAAATACAAACTCTCATAAAGGATATGAAAGACGCCTTACTTGAAGAGCATTATGGCGTTGCAATTGCCGCCCCGCAAATCGGTGAATCAATTCGTATATTTATAGTATCCGGTCGGGTATTCGCCGCGCGAAAGGCAGAAGAGTATGATCCGAAAAAACATTTTCCAGAAGTCTACATAAATCCGAATATTGTTTCAACTTCAAAAAAACAAACAGAAATGCAAGAAGGATGTCTTTCGGTGCGTGGTAAGTGGGGTAAGGTTATGCGGGCTGAGAGGACAACTATTGAAGCCTATGATGAAAGTGGCGAAAAAATATCAAGGGGCGCATCAGGACTTTTGGCGCAAATTTTCCAGCACGAAATGGATCATCTAAATGGAATCCTCTACATAGATAAAGCAATTGATGTATGGGACGATACAGACGAAGGGAACGAAGAGAAAAATGAAAAAGAATAATACAGACATTACGTTCGCTTTTTTTGGGACTCCAGAGCTTGCAGTCACAATTTTGGATGAACTAAAAACAGTAGGACTTGTACCGGCAGTCATAGTCACACGCCCCGATAAACCAAAAGGTCGTGGCGGTCACAGCTCTCCTCCGCCTACAAAAGAGTGGGCAATTGAAAATGATGTTGATGCACTCCAGCCGGAAAAAATTAAAGGTGAATTTTTAGAAGAAATAAAAAATACAGAGTGGGATGTGTTTGTGGTTGCTGCATACGGAAAGATTCTTCCGAAAGAACTTTTGGATATTCCAAAAAAAGGAACGCTCAACGTACATCCGTCTCTTTTACCCAAACTGCGAGGACCTTCCCCTATTCGCTCAGCGATTCTCACTGATGAAAAGGAAATGGGTGTCTCGGTAATGCTCCTTGACGAAGAAATGGATCACGGTCCCATAATCGCGCAGGCACGGGTGGAGCTTGAAGAGTGGCCACCGCGCGCTGCACTTCTTGAAGGAGTGCTTGCAAAAGAAGGAGGCCAGCTTCTGGCGGAAGTGCTCCCTCTTTGGATAAATGATGAAATTGATTCTAAGGAACAAGACCACAGCAAAGCAACCACTTGTTCGTTCCTAAAAAAGGAAGATGCAGAAATCAACCTTGCGGATGACCCTTACCAAAACCTTCTTAAAATAAGAGGCTACGAAGGATGGCCTGGTGCATTTACTTTTTTTGAAAGAAATCTACCAGGGCAGACGGGCGGAAAGAGAATACGAGTCGTTATTACTGATGCACACATAGACACATCTGGCGCATTAGTGATAGATAAAGTCATCCCCGAGGGGAAAAAAGAAATGTTATCCGCGGATTTCGAACGGTCGGGCGCGACATCTATATCAAGATAGTGTAGTATAGTTTTGGTCGGGCCTGCAGCACCCGACCGCGTCTCGCCGTTGGCGCTCCTTTGTTCTTGTTATCTGGAGCAAAAGCAAAGTGTCAGACAATGTGTGCTCCCTCTTCTGAACACAGCGACACGGCGAGACATTAATAGTTCTTTTTCGCTTTTCTGTACCTTTTTCTGTACCTTTGTACTAAAACATATACTTGTTTTTTTTAGTTTTTGCTACACTTACATTGGTTAGACAAACCCAATCTAACCACCCCACGACCCCTCAAGAAACTTTCAAGTCGTAGGCCACGTGCCACACAACAATCATCAACTTGAAAGATCTCCTTGCGGGGTTTTAATAACGACTTTAAAACCCCCACCAACTTTCACTTAGCTCTCGTTTTGCAATAGATTTGTATTCTGTTTTAAGTTGTATTAGATGTGTAAAAGATGTTCCGTGAAATAGACTCATGGAGAAAATGTTGCTAAACCTTGCGATTAATCGCAAGAATGGGAGATTTAGTTTTTTAAGTTTTTAATTAGAAAACGTACAGCCGTAGATCCACTTGACCTAAACGAGAAAAAACTATATACATTATAGAGATAGTTCTGCGCATCTCGAGCCAGGATTAGCAAGCTGTAGATGCTCCTGAGAGCTCATGGCTATGCCTCATCGATTTGCGCAACCCCAGAGAGTATGGAGCAAGCCGGCTCCTTTTATTTCCATACAACTTTTATGTTGTTACGAAATTTAAAGTGCTCCAATACCCTGGGACGAAATCTCCGACTGACCAGTGGGGTGACGTGCAATTCTGGTCGGTCAAATCAAGGTGTATCTCCTCGCTGTGCAAAAATCGGCAACGGCAACAGCAAGTCAACACCTTGATTGGTGATCCCAAAGGCAACGAGCCGGTCCGCGCAGCTACCTTGCAGCGGTGCCATTGGGACACCTCTTACCTTAAGTCGTTTTGTTTCCCAAGACGACTTTTTTCTTTATTTTTTGCGTCCAAAACGCATCCAATCTTTCATTTTCGCGCCACCTCTGCGCAATCTATCAAATCGTTTCTTTTTGTCTCTTCTCAAGCGCTTCGTCATTTCATCTTTCACCTCATCAAGTGCTGCATTAATACTCTCAGCCGTTGCTTCTGAACGATACATATTCCCGTCGAACGTTAGATTCATTTCTGCGCGCCATATTGGCCCGGTTTGCTGAGGTTGTGCCTTTTCAAGTTCTACATCACAGGTTACTTTTGCGTCCTCGCCACTAACGACAACTAACTTTGAAATGGCATTTATTTTATCATCAAGATACGCGCGTATCTCTGGGGTCATATCACACTGTGTCGTTTTTACATTTATGACCCAATCTTTATTCCACATATATTTTTATAATTTAACATTAATTATTTTATTTCGCGATCTATGCCCTGTTTTTATGCGCGCCGCCTCTGGCGGCGCGCCATAATAGATAGCAACGAGCTCACATACGCGTCTGTTTGCCATATTTTTCTGCGCGGGCTCTCTTACAAACGCTTCAAACGAATTTTCCCCTACTTTAGTAAACACCTCTTTGCTCGCACCTGGCGTTACTTTCACCCGCACACTAGTTGTCGTCTGTGAAGCCGGAACGCGGTCTTTCTCTACACCATCATTTATATCGCGCATACGCCCGGCGTACTCTGGTGTCTCGTGGCTTTCTTTCCGGTGAGTGACTCAAAATAATCGATGATTGCATCTGACTCATACATTTTTACATCATTTTCTTCATCAACCAAAAACGGCTCTTGTCGTTTCCCCCCTACTGTAGCAAGTTCGTCATACACTCCTTCATCTGCAACGTTTTTGAGATGCAATTCAATGCCAAGCTCATCAGCAGCTTTTAGCGTTCGCGCGCAAAATTGGCACCCTGTTTTTACATACAATGTCATCATAATAGTTTATATATTTTATAAAGGTAATTAATAATTATTCTATTGCCGAATTGGACCTATCGTATATTCCCACTAATTCGGTTTGAGAAAGTATGTGCCCTTCCAAGGCTTCCAGCAACTCACTCTTTGTGGGTTCTGTATCAAAATTCAACATAGAATCCAGCGCAAACAGTTTGAAGAAATATCTATGCTCCGTCGGCTCGTATTCAGGAGGCGGACACGGACCTATGTATCCTGTTTCCCCCATTCCATTCAAAACCGACTTGCCCTCCGGCTCTACCCCTTCTTTAATATCAGTTAATTCAGGTGAAATATTATACACTGCCCAATGATCAAACTCCTCAATATTACGCGCATCCTTCACCTCCTTAGGGATATCCGGGTCATCCATTATAAGTGCGATAGAAACAGTGCCTTCCGGTATTCCCGATATAGATAGCGGGGGATTTATGTTATCAGCGTCACAAGTATACTTTGACGGAATCATTTCTCCGCTTTTAAATGAAGAACTCGTAAGTGTAAGGGGGCTCATATTAATTAAACTGCTACTAGCGGATGCTGACTTTTCCGTTGGTCTATCTGGCATCATAATAAAAACTATCCCCGCAATAATAACCGCCACAAACAAAAGCGTAATTGCACGCGACGCCTTTTGCATAACGCTATTGTATCACAAAAAAACAATTGCAATATCGGCTCTTTTGGGTAAAATTGCCGACAGCTCTTTGTTATATAGGGTATATAGAATAGATTTTTTTGCTCCGCGGTAGCTCAATGGTAGAGCAACTCGCTGTTAACGAGTAGGTTGCAGGTTCGAATCCCGCCCGCGGAGCAAAGGAATGTATAGCCTCCCAACACAGTAAGAAAGACAAAAACATCCCTTTTGAGGGATGCTTTTATTGGCGACGTAGAGCGAGACCCAGCCCTAGTTTTATAAAAACTAGGGCTGGGCGAGCCGAGGAGTCAATATAGGTTAATACAGCGCAGCTTGCTGCGCGATTGGGGGAGCAAGGCGAGCTCCACTAATACCTCGGGGCTTGCCCCGAGGAACCTTTATATCATGCGCACTGAAATTATTTTACGCTACGCTGTAAGTAAAGAACCGATTGATGAGCTTACGCCTTGGCGAAATTGTATACGACGATACTGCTCTACCAATGCGCGATGCTTTTCTGCTTCCCGCCTATAGGGTTTGCCAGACATAATTTTCCGATCAATTCGCTTATTAAGAACGTCAATTTCTCTTGCAATTAAATGCTTTAAAGTAATGTGTTCCATATTTGATATTGTTAAAACTGAATTTTGGGAAAAAATATTCTAATAATTCTTAGGCGGTTAGAATATCGACACTTAATTCCTTCTAAGCGCAACTGCTTGGTTTTAAAATCAGTTATCATAAATTTTTCTTATATAATAATTCTGCGCGACTGACGTAAATTGTATTTTTGTTGTCAATTTTGTCAACTTTTCTAGTTTTCCAGAACTGTGGATAACTTGTTGCATTTTCTAATAGTAGCGCCTAAAATAAAGAAATTAGACATAATAATATTTCTCTGTTGTATGCATAAAATTCAGCAAAACCTTTTGGAACTTTCAAAAACGAAAAATCTTGGACAAATGACCTTGCGCGAAATGGGAGAACATATTGGTGAGAAGTTTCCGCAAAAAATAAAGCACCATTTAAATCAACTGGAGAAGAAGGGGTTTCTCAAAATTGCCAAGCACACCGGCACCATTGAAAGAACATCGCCAGGAAAAATTGCAAAGACTTCCCTACTCTCTATTCCAATACTCGGCACCGCAGACTGTGGTCCTGCAACATTCTATGCAGACACAAATTTCGAAGGATATCTTAAGATCTCATCTGCGCTTTTGAGACAAAAGAAAAACGTATACGCAATACGTGCAAGCGGTCTCTCTATGAACAAAGCGAGTGTAAATGGAAAAAATATTGAAGACGGAGACTACTTAATCATTGAATCAAAAGACAAGACACCTGAAAATGGAGACTTAGTCGTTTCTGTATTTGACAACATGGCGAACATTAAGAAATTTCATTGGGACAAGGAAAATAACCGCGTCGTCCTTCTGTCTGAATCAACAAAGGATTTTTCACCAATTTTCATACACGAAGATGACGATTTCAACATCATTGGATATGTAGTTCAAGTAATCAAAAAACCTGCCCTCTTGAACTAGAAAAGAAAGAGGCGGAAACACAATTTTTGAGTGCCATATTGAACGCTGAGTTGATTCAAGATTGTATTTGGTAAACATTGAGTTGAATCAGACAGAAAAATACATTTTTTGCTACTTTTCTTTCTTTATGACTTTTAACGAATTTGTGGTAAGGTAAGCTAATGAAAGCCGTGGATGTAGATAAGGAGCGCGCAGAAAAAGAGATTTCCATGGACGATTTTCTCACCTTTTATAACAAAAACTTGCCCAGCCAATTCCCAAAAGCATCCAATGCACTATTGAAAGAGTTTAAAAGAGAGCACCCTCTTTTGTTCAAAGACGATAATACAGTCTGGACACTCGATAGACACCGAAAGAAGTTTATGGATTGGCATCCTAAAAAACTGCGAGTTTCGGAGATATCCGCACCTTAATTGCCTACGCCGATGCTCTGTTGAGCTTATCCCTATAAATAATGGAAACGAGGGCGAAGCTCAATATGAGCAGCAGAAACCACGAGCCGAGTTTCCCAAACGACACAAAATGCCATTCTTGTAGCTGGCTCGGATAAAGCCAGATGCGCGTGAATGTGCCCACGTTCTCAGCAATCCAAACAAATACTGCTACAAGAAGCGCGGTAACAACAAACGACATACTGCGCACCTTTTCGTACACCTGAAAATGCACTTTCGTTTTAAAGAAAATGACTAAGACGTATGCAAACAGGAAGTAGCGAATATCGTACACAAAGTGGTGCGTGAAAAAGTTTACGTATGTCAGCACCGCAAGTACCCAGAGATGGTAATACGCCGGAAAATTCTCGTACGAGAGCTTCAGAAATGTAAAAGCACGCGAGATATAGCTTCCTACTGCTGAGTAGAGAAACCCCGAAAACAAGGGTACTGTCCAAAGCGCAAATACAACACCTTCCATGCCCGGATATACCCATGAGCCAATTTCAGGATGAGTTTTAAACAGCTCCATTCCTGTTGCAAGAAGATGAAAAAGAATGATGACAAAAAATTCTTTCGGTTTTTCAAATTGAAATAACAGTGCGCAAAGCTGAAAGCCCACAGCTGAAAGAAAAATGAAATCGTACCTTGTAATGTACGGCACGGGCACAATCTCGGTTGCAAGGAATACGAACAATAAAAATCCGCCAAAATAACTTGCCCTAAGGTTTGCAAGGAAAAAATACCAAAGCTCAATCGCAAATGCTCGCATATCTCATGTGTAGCACATTTCCCCATATATGGCATTATCTTCCTCAGGAAACTACAGAGGGATAACTGTCATGCCAGAAGTGACGGATAACGAAGAGTCCGACTTCCAAGATTTCACAGAAACGATTGAATACCTGAGCGAGACAGAGCTACGCATCATTCTAGGATTCTACGGAATTGATCTAGATGAACACCTTGAAAAGATGTGGCATAGAATCGCTCATACACTTTGGCCAGAGTACAGGAAAGGGTAGAGGAAATGGCAATGGATATTCCAAAGGACAAAAACTACCCCAAAAATGCAGTGCAGTGCGATGACTGCGGCGGATGGGGGTGCAAGACCTGCGGCGATAAGGGCTGGCTTACTCCAACACTCCATCCGAAAGGAAGGATGTGTAGAAGGAGCACCTGCGACAACCCAATTCCACCAAGCCAGATCGCCGTGTACTGCTCAAATGAATGCGCTTTTGCGGATTGGTGATGACATGCGAGACCGCCATCTTTAGATGACGGTCTCGTACTATTTCAGAAAAATATTTATTCGTTAAATGCAAAACAATAGAGAAGTCCACCGCCACCAGTTGAATTAAGATTCTCCAGACTACACCCGCGAGAGCCATGTGACGACACCCACGATTTCATAGGCGCACTGTCATCAATCCCCACCCTATCGTGGTGCCCCACCACCGCCGAGCCATCTTCACTATCTGATGTCCAGTTACTGCATGTGGTGTCGCCTTCCTCTATT
>Ga0210050_1001035_pt1 | contig 31867 bp, 31 predicted proteins | sample CryGey132114_all_FD_185463 | JGI IMG/M metagenome (GOLD analysis project Ga0210050, IMG submission 185463) | Groundwater microbial communities from aquifer - Crystal Geyser CG22_combo_CG10-13_8/21/14_all (SPAdes) (version 2) | ecosystem: Environmental > Aquatic > Deep subsurface > Groundwater ... | reverse complement strand
CTGCATCCGGACGAAGGTACGGGAAGACTCGTGGAAACCGGTCCGGCGGCACAAGTTCTGGATCGGCCCGCCGATTTGAGGCTGTGCGGCTTTCTCGCCGCAGCCGGAGAGCCGTCGGACAACGGAAAGAACGCATCGGAGGGTGATCAATGAGAAGCAACATCATCGCGGTCGTATTCTGCCTGCTGGTCGCGCCCGCCGAGGCCCAATTATTGAAGCTTCGCCGGACCGATCTCGGGAACGGGCAGGCAAACCTTATTGAGAGCCTGAGTCTCAAGGGAGACCTGCGTCTTCGTCATGAGAGCATCGCACGCCGATCGGCCGGCAGGTCGCGTTCAATCAAGGCAACCGCCGCGACGGGGCTGGAGCTCTGCTCCGCGAGTTCGATGTATTGGAATTGACGGGACAGTATTCGCTGTGGCTTTCCCGGATTCCGCTGCGCGTACAAGGCACCTGGATCAAGAATACGGCGGGGAAGGGGAATTTCGCCGTCGGGCCGGGCGGCGCCCAGGATTCCGGCTTCCAGACCGGAGCGATCTTCGGCGATGCCAAGGAACGCGGGAGTTGGGAGCTTGCGTACTTCTACAAACGGGTCGAGACCGACGCCACGGTCGCCGACGTCGCCGACTCGGATTTCGGTCTGGGCGGGACGAATCGCCGCGGCCACATCGTCTGGGCCGCCTACTCACCGCGGGACTGGATGCAGTTGAAAGCCAAGTTTTTCCACACCCGCGTGATCGAGGAGGGTCTGGCACCGGGCCCCGAGGATGTCAACCGGCTGCAGATGGATTATTCGATCTTCTTTTGAGCCGCAGCCTTCCGTAACATACTAATGGTGTTCAGTCACTCACCGGGGGACAATGGATATCCAGCCGTGGATCGAGACCTGGGGCCACCCCGCCGTCTTCGCGCTCGTGCTCGCCGAGTTCCTCGGCCTACCCGTTCCGAGCGCCTTGGCGGTCGCGGCCGCCGCCGCGCTTCCCGGCGCTCCCTTCTCTTCGGCCGGCCTCGTCGCCACAGCCTGCGCGGCGGCGCTCATCGGCGACAGCGTGTGGTATCTCGTCGGCAGGGCGCGCGGCGAGGGACTTCTCGAACTCTATTGCCGCGCGACGCTGGGCAGCGCGGCCTGCCCGCGGCGCACGCGAGACTCCTTCGCGCGCTTTGGAGCGCCGAGTCTCGTCGCCGCGAAGTTCGTCCCGGGTCTTTCGACTTTCGCGGCGCCGATGGCAGGGCTGCTGCGCGTGCCTTATCCGGTATTCCTCGCATGGGACGCCTTGGGCTCGGCGCTATGGGCGGGGACCTTCGTCCTCGCCGGGCGAAGCGTCGGGACCCTCGTTCTGCAGCGATGGGGGGACACGGCGCGCCCTTGGGGCGGCCGCGCTGTAGGCGGTCTCGCCGCTGCGGCGGCGCCCCTCGGTGAAGCGCGATCCTATTTAGCGGGCGCCATCTCGAGTTCGGCGCCGAGGTTCTTGCCGATGCGCTGGATGAAGTTGCCGGCGGCGGCCACGAAGGCCAGTTCGGCCGTCTCGACCGGGGAGAAGTGCTTCTTGAGCCGCTCGATCGTCTCGTCGCCGGCGGCGACCTGCTTGGTCGTTTCATAGGCGAAGCGGACGACGGTGCGTTCCGCCTCGGTCAGTTCGGACGCTTCGAAGCCCTCGGGGCCCAGCAGGGCGATCTCCTTGTCGGAGAGTCCCGCCGTCTTGGCCATGGGCACATGGTGACCTTGGCAGTAGGCGCAGCCGTTGGCGCGGGCCACGGTGAGGTAGGCGATCTCGCGCAGGCGGGGACTTAGCGAGAGTTTGTTGAAATAGGCGTCTAAGACGGCTCCCATGGCCTGCGTGGCCGGGCCGGAGTGGCCGATGAGCTTGACGACGTTGGGAACCATGCCGAAACCTTTCTTGAGATTCGCGTACACGGGCGTCGCTTCGGCGGCTTCCTGTCCTTCGTGGGCGTACGGCGTTTTGGGCATATGGGATTCCTCCTTATTTGTGCTGATGAGTGTGTGCGGCGCGCGTTTCGTTACGCGACCCGTAACGCCGCGGGGCTTATCGTCACTCATTTCGGGAACGCCCGCGAGACTCGATTCGGGCGCCGTCGTGATCGGCGTCGCGACGGCGCCCCTTTCGTCTAGAGCGTCCAGAGCCGATCCTCGTCTCTGAGCAGATACAGCGCCGCGCAGGCCGCCAGCACCGGGATTGTGGCGATGAACAGATGGTTCTTCCCGAACGGGGACAGAAGCTGCGAATAACTCGACAGCGTCGAAATCCCGTGCAGGACCAGGACCGCCCCGTAGGTCCAGCGTTTCCATAGTCCCGCGAGAAAGGCCAGGCTCAGCGCCAGTTCCAAGCTGCCGACGGCGTAGGCGCCCGTCGTCGAGAGCGGGGTCTTGTAGAAGTGCGAGAAAATCTTAACGGTGGACTCGGGGGCGAGGAGCTTGTCGAGACTCCAAAGAACGAAAAACACGCCGATGCCCAATCTTAAGCAGAACAAGGCCGCTTGCAGGCGCTCTTGCGGCCGGGAAAGAATTCCTCCATGCATGATGCCTCCTTACTTGCCTCCCGACATTTTTACGATTTTCGTAGCGGGATGGAAAGCGGCCCAGGCGAACCAATAGGCCTGCACCGTCGGCAGTTCTTTGCCCTCGACATCCACGGCGTAGGCAGAGCGGCTGCGCCGGTCGCAGCGCACCTCGATCTCGGCTGCGCCGATCCGGTCGGCGAACGACTTCGGGCAGTTCTCAAGGACATAGGCCTTGGACGCGCCGCCGAGTTCGACGCCGAGCACCCACTCCTTGGGGTGGAGACGGTCGTCTAGGCGCACCGGGAAATAGACGGCGTCCTGCTTTTCGTAGCCGGCGTAGGGGTCGCTCCCATAGTCGCGCCGATATCCGGTATCGAACGAGAGCGCGGTCGTTTCCGGGTGCGCGCGCCGCCACTTCTCCCAGGTCGTGTGCCGGGCGGGAATCTGGCTCAGGGCGGTCCCCTTCGCCGGCCCGCTGACGGCCTGCTTTATGACCTGCGACCAGAGGCTTTCGGATTCCCGGTCGTAGAGGAGCACATCCGAGTTGTAGAGCAGGCCCGAAACGCCGAACGCGCGCCGACGCCCTCCCGCGACCGCGTCGAAGACCATCGCCGTGCCGCAGAGCGGACAGTAGGTCACCGCGATCCGGCGCCCGGCGAAGGCGTCGTTAACGACCTCGTGCCAGTTGAGGATGCGAATCGGATACGCCTTGGCCACGCCGCCCAACGCCACGCCGACGACGCGGTCCTCCGGGGAGAGCTTCGCGTCGGCGGCCGAGACGAAGCGCGGATCGGTCAAGGCGGCAATCCCGTCTTTGGGCGGGCCGCCGCGATGGATATCGGCGGCCGGCACGAGAGATCCTTCCAGCTCGAAGCCGTTGAGGTGCGCGGGCGCCGCCTGGGCCGCAGCGGCGGCCAGCAAGGCGGCGAACACCGGCGCAAGTCCCGCGACGCTCATCATACCGCCGTGAGCGTTCCTCCCACGCAGTTGGAACACCGACCGTGTTCGGGGACGCATTTCGGGCACCAGAGCATCGCGCATTTCTCGCAGCGCCGCCAGCCGCCGTCGTTGCCTCCGGACTGATAATTGCACCGTCTGCATGTCAGGGCGTTGTCTTCCATGGTAGAGGTAAGTGTTCGACGCCGGCGCCGCGTTACAACCGCGGCCGCGCGATCGCCGGTCGAATTGGTAAAATAGCGACACGATGCCGCCATCCGGGGCCCATAAATATTTCAATAAGTTCACGGCCAGATTCCTCAAGGTCCGCGGGAAACGAGTGACCGCGCCTTCAATTCCGATAAAGCAAAGCACGACCGTATAGCCTGCGGCCGCGGCTTCTTTCAGAAAGTTCAAAAATGCGTATACAAATGTCAGGGTTTTGTAAATGGAGTGGTAGTCGTGGAACTTGGATTCTGGTGGACCAAGGCACACGGCGGGCAGTGTGACCAGTTTGCCGATTTGGATGATCTCATTCCACTGAATCCACCGCGAGGTCCGGAGGGGATAATCGCTCACCCGAGAAAAAAGGCGGATTGATATCACATGAGCGATGAACTTGCAGCTCTTTGTCGCCGGCTTTTTTCAGAAAAGGAAAGCCACGAGAATACCTTAGATGAGCTTGTAGACCTTGATGATCCTCTGAAGCGAGAACTCGCAACCTTGCTGATTGAAAAACTCAAGGATGAGGATCGATTCATCCGGGTGTCCGCGATGCTGGCCTTAGAACGTTTGGGTCCGATAACGGAAGAAGTGATTCCTGCCCTTGCTCAGACTTTTTCCGACCCACACCATACGGTCGCCAAAATGGCCATCCGTGCGATGGGACGCATGGGGCCCGCTGTTGTTGGGCATCTCATTAAAGCACTTCAATATCGGGAGGGTCGGGTGGCGGAAAACGCAGCTCAAGCCCTAGAAGCATTCGACACACCGGAAGCTGTTAAAGCCTTAGCGGACTTTCGCCGACGATCGGCGTAACAGAAAGCCGTCAGATAGTACGACTTCGCCGCGATGCGTCCCCACGCGGACACAAAAAAGCCCGGGCTTCATGCCCGAGATACTTTGAGCGGGGGCCCACAGCATACATTAAAGAAAGGGAAGATTCCACCCTGGATTCGCGTTAAAACGCATCTTTTCCGGCCGGCATACAAGACAGGACGCCAAAAGGGCCGTCGGCCGGGTTCGGGAGGAGGGCGATGAGCGTGGGGACGCTCGGGCGGGAGGTGGCGGGTGGGACTGGTGGCCTTTGGCGCGGTTGCTCATTACGGGTGCCGCGCGTGGCCTCGCGGCGCATTACTAGGTCGTCCTTCGCCTTGATGCCGACGACGCTGCACTTCAAGCGCTGCCGGAGGTGATGCATTGGAGAATGTCGCGTTGGGTTCCGACAGGCCGCCATGGCACCGCTTATACTTCTTGCCGCTGCCGCAGAGGCAAGGATCATTGCGGCCAATTTTCGCCATAAGATTCAGGGAGCGGCCTTCAAGCCCATGGTAGAAACAATCAAAGAACACTGATACTTGAATTCCTGCTCCCACGACGATTTGTCCTCGCTATCGGCTAACCCGTAGACCACTTCGATATTAATTGGAAAGCGGCTGCCATCCACTGTCATGTGGCTGATCATGCCCAACGCACCAAGCGGTTTATCGCGGGCGCTTTCGGAGATCAATACCCTGCCAAAGAAGTTTGCTCGGAATTGGGCAATTGGTTTTCCGGTAGCTGGGTGTGGCAGCTCAAGGTCAATGGAGAACTTCTCGTCATACTTCCAATAGTCCGTCGGACTCCCGGCTGGTTGCAAATAGGGATTCGCAAGATCCTCCCAGTCCCTCCGTCGCGTAAAGAAAATATGGGCCTTCATCGGATCAGCTTGCTCCTCGGCCGTGTTGATTCCCAAGAGGCGACCGTCATCGCCAATGACAGGCCCCCCACTCATGCCCCCAAAGGATCTTGGCATGGCGGGACCTCGCGCGATAACGGCATGCACCAAATTCTGCGACAAGCCGGATTGAACTTCCGCAGCCAGCACGGTTCCAAAAACCGTTCCCTTCTTCTGCGTCGTGGGGTCGCCGCTTTTGCTTAATTCTCCCGGATAGCCAATGCAAAAGGCTGTCTCTCCTTGGGCCGCATCTGGATAGGTGAGCGCTCCCCAATCCGCGAAGCTCAGCATCCCTGCAACTTTAGCCTTCTCAAATGAGAGGAGTGCAGCGTCAGATCCCTTTGCAAAGCGGATTGCGCTCGGCGTCAGGACCCTATCAGGACCATCGAACAATGCAACCCGAAATTCGCTGGCACGCAGAGCCTGGATTACGACGTGCACTGCCGTCAGGAATGCCGGATATTGATTACGGTGTTCTACCAGGAGCCCGGAACCTATCATCCCTTGGCTATCTACGACCAACCCGGTGAACTTATGCGACCAGCCTAGAAACCCGGTGGGGTCAGTACTTGGATTGGGTATCGGCATGGTTTCGTTTCCTCTAAATTACGCCCGACCCGCCTTAAGCCCCTTCATGAAGAAGAAAATCATGTCGACGTCTCTGGCCTCGATTCAAGCGAATCATCCCAATGGAGTGATAATAGGTGAAATATTCCGGAGCCTGACGGATTCATACTCTTTCGGCTTCTTCCCAAATGACTCCTCTTTCACTCGCACCCTCAATTGCACAACGTAGCCCAGGCGTAGACCGGTGCGTCGCAAAAAGCTGTCCAGGTACGAGCCCTCGACTTGAAGATAATGACCACAGGGCGGAGGCATCCCCTGCCTCTCTCGGTCAAGGACCCCATCCGTCCAGTCACTGGCGGCACCAATCTCTCTTCCGGCTTCGGAAAAACTCCACCGATCAGAACCGAGCCTGATTTCCTGTGCCGGAAATTCGTGTTTGCTTAATCCGTACGGAGCGCCATAATAGAATCTAAACCATTGCCAACTTGGCATGGAAGAAAACGCGTATGACCCGCAAAGGGATGTTATTTCCGCCTGCTCGATCGTTTCGGACTTCAGAGCTGAAGGCAGATGGTTGGCGCCCGACTCTAAGTGTGCGATGGGCAGACTCAAAATGGATGGCGGGGTCAACTCGCACGGCAACCGGGCCAGATAATCCCACACTTGCTCTGCCGACGGCAGTTTTGTGCCTAGAATCCGATAACCGAATCCAATGATCCTCATCTCAGCTGCAACGGCGCTATCCGGAGCGTCGGTCACTCGACCACCGGCCGCTAGGATCTTGGGCTCACGATCCTGCGCTGTTATCCGCCCGAGCTCATCTTCATAAGAAAGTCCGACTACTGCCTCTCGGGAAAGCCCCTCAATTTTCCCGTTGGGCCACCAGCTGGGCCGGCGGTTGGGGTGCACGCGCCAAAGAGACAAGTCGATTGGAAGCGTGTCTAGGGCATAATCCAGGAAAACTTCTTCATTTAATTTTCCAGCATTGAAGTAATCGGTCAAGCAACGCAGAAATGCTGATCGGAAAACTTCACTTTGACGCGTTGACATTGCTACGAGATGGGGGTCGTCCTGCCTTCCCATAAACTCCAGGACGCTGGAGTCTTGCTCGAGCCCGATACTTGCGGCCAACGACTCCGCGGTGCTAGCCCAATCCGCGACGAATTGATCCCGTGCCTGACGTTGTACCTTCTGGGCACGCATAAGATACGCCGGCGGAAGGAAGCTGGAAATTGTCTCTCCAAAAAACTTCCCAGGAGAATACCCCCCGGCGGCACGGGTCGATGCTGGCGTTACAGGATTCCTGGCGTAGGTTTCCCCGAGGTGTTTGGCGATATACTCAATAACCATCTGAATAACGATAGAATTTGCATTCACTGTGCCCGCCAATTCTGCAGAGGTAAAGCTCGCACTACCGCCTGGGAGCAGCGGCGCAGCCTTTGCAAACGGCAAAAGGCCCAGGATCGCCAGAGACTCCAGCTTTTGGGCCGCAATCCAATCGAGCAGCCCTTGCTTCGTAGTGCCTGCGGTGCTTGCGTCAAGCAAGAGGTCTGTTAGGCTGCTGGCCGCTCTTTCACGTACCAGGGGGCTTGGCCAGGTCAAGCGTCGGAGGAGCACCGGCAATCCGCCGATTGGCGGGTCGTTAAGCCAAGGGCAAGTCGCAGATACCGTATCGATGATCAAGGAGCAGACGAGGTCCACCGCTGCGCTCGTGATATCCTCAACCCAATCCCACTGACCAAACATCGCGAAGAACTCAATGCTGCGGGGCGCAGCGATGAAGTAGCTCGTTTCTTGGCGATAGCGTCGGCCGCTTCGCTCTATGCTCAATTCGAAGAATTCCAGGTAACGATCAGGAAAGTTGTCTTGAACGAATTTCCAGCGACTGCGGGCCCCTTCGGCGCTAGAGAAGAAGGGCTCCCAGCCGACCGCATTCGCTTGGGCCCAGGTCACATACTGAAAGGCCTTTTCGCGGTCGCAAGGAAGCGCAAGTTCAAACGCGGCGTCGAGGGTCTCGCTGTCGACTTGGCTCATCGCTTTTTGATCGACGAACCTTTCGATAATCGACAGCAGCTCTTCTTCGGCACCCGGCTTTAGGCGCCGCTGAACCTGGACCCAGCGCGAAAGGAATCGGGCTCTATGCCAATGGTCAAGATTGCCCAGCTTCGCGTCAATGTCCGGGATAGCTACTGCGGCCAGCTCCGCTTCCGTGAATGTCGGGAGCCCTGACGACCCCTCACTTTGGGATTCGAAATGGAAGCCCCCAAATTGATGCTGAATCGAGGCAAGAACTGTGCTGGCTTCCGCCTCCGCTGCGGCGGCTCTCTTCTTTAGCTCCTGGTGCGAGTCACGGTCGAGCGCTGTGGCTGCGACGCCTTGGTTCTCCGGTAACTTTAGGCTTATGGCTCGGATTAGAGAAGAGAACACCCGTTCGGCCAAATAGTAATCTTCGCGGCCGGCTTGATCGATAAAATAGCCCGGCAGATACTCCTGCAATGTATCTGCGAGGAGATCGGCGAGATACTCGGGGAAATAACGCGTGTCATCTCCGTCGGTATATTCGCGAATGCCCAGAGCCAGGGGCGCGACCCGATCGAGGTAGCGTTTCGTGTTTGCAGGCCGGCCGCGATGGGCGATCCGAATGCTATCCATAACCCGATCTAGGAATGGATCTTTATGACCTCCATATGAAATCAAGTAGTTGCAGGCTACCTTGAGAAGTTCCCCTGCCCGCTTTTCGTCGTTATGAGTGCGCGCCAAGCGAGCCAACTTCAGCGCCTCGCTAGCTCTTTCCGAGAATGAGTCCTGGGAGCGCCGGATGGTATCGATCTCATCCGCAATTACACCGTCGAGTTCGCCGCTTTCGAGCAACGCTTCGCCGCGGTGGTCCAGCAGATCGATAAAGAGTCGTGATCCGAAATGCTTACTCTCACGGTACGCATTGACCTCGGCACCCGAGAGCGCCCCCTTTCGGCCCTGGAATCGGATTAGCGCCAGCATGACGCCGCACATCTTGCGGATTGCGAGCCGTAGTGAGTGCTCGTATTCAAGCCTCTCTCGATCTCGCGGCCAGTTCAGGACGGGAATCGTATCGGCAGCCTTGGCAGGACTGGCGACATCGAGAGGTGTCTCAGCCTTGAGTTGATGCCCAATGACGACACCCTCAGAGAGTAACGTAGAGTAGGCCTGATGAGACCATGTATCTTCAGCCTCCGCGTTCCACTTATCGACAATGGCTTCCTTACCCGACAGTCCGCATACGATGCCCAAGATAAATCCTTCGGAAAGACTATTCGCGCGATTATCCCGATGCCCGGAATCGTACTCGGGGACTAGGTCTGGCAATGCGGTATGCGGCGTCAGAATCGGCCCTATCCCGACGGGGCGCCCCGTAAGCTCGCAGTAGAGGTTAGCGAGGGGATGCAGTCTTGTTCTGTCCGCGGTGTCAAACACACCGTCAATGGCCTTTTCGCCAGTACGGAAGGCTGCTTTCGCGCACACGCGAAGAAACTCGTATCGCTCCTCAGGCGTCAATGTGTACTTAGACAAGGCAACAAGCGCGGGAAGGCGGCCGAGCGCAATTAGCTTTTGCGCCAAGCACCCAACTAACGCTGGGCCCCATCCCGATGACGAATAGTTCCGAAGGTATTCGATCAGTTTTTCCGTTTCATACGCCTCATCGCAGATGATGATATCGATCGCGGCCCGTGCTACTTCCGGAATTGTTCCTCCAATCTCTCCTTGCGCGCGATGCCGGAGGTCATTATGGTGGTCGTTTAGCGCAGAGATCGCGTCGTCCTCAATTTCGGCGAACCGTCCAGCTCGATACGCCACCTGGCTCAACGCAACCAACTGCTTTGGGGTAAATGCGCCCAACTGAATGTCAAATTCGCTGCTTGGCCTTAGCCTGTATGCAAGGTTCCACGCATCGACATACTCCGGGCTCCTACTGGCATCCGTCACGTTCGCAACGTATTGACGAAGCATCGAAAACTTGAGGCAGGCTCCAAATTTTTTTGACTTAAAGGCTGCTTCGGCGGCCAGCTTTAGCTGCTCGTCAATTTGGTGATACGGCCTGGGCCAGGCAATCGCGTCGACGATCCAATCTCTGTCGATCTCGAGCAAGGAGGCTGGGTCGCCAAGCTGATAATTGAGAATCCTAAGGTGAGCCCATTTCAGGTCCACAAAACCACTTGCTGCGAGCCAGTCGCGCAGGCCCAGTCTTAGTGCATCCTTCTGCTGAGAGAACTCTTCCACGTCCACAAGGAATTGCCGAAAGCTGTTATGGAAAATCTTTAGACGCCCGGCTTTCCTTTGAAGCAGGTGCAGGATGCTGGCGAGGCCCGCCGAGGTTTCGTCTGGTCTAAATTTCAGTACGCTGGCTAGCCCGCAAAGTTGGTCTTCAGTCGGCTCGAACGCCGCAATTACGAGGCAGAGTGCTAGAGACTTCCCTACAGCAGGCAGCTTGCGCCAAAGCGCGTCATAGTACTTCGCGATGTCTTCATCGTAGGCAAGAAGGTCCTGGCAATCGTATTCGGTCACTTGCGCTGCACGCTTTAGCGCAAGCGCGCTGATGGTATACCGGAGATGAAGAGGATTCCCGGCGCAGAGAGCCCAGATGCGATTGTCGAGCGCTGTCAGCTGCCACTGTTCCGTTGGAAGCTTTAGGCCACATTGATTGGTTTTGACAATCTCGCTGACACCTTCCTTTGTCAGGCCCGGAATCCTAATCCAAGACGCCTCGGCGCACTTGTCGAATACGATCTGCGGCAGATGGTCCTTGGCAACGGCCTGTGTTCCGAGAAAAATCCACAAGCCATCCTGCGGAACGCAAGCTTCTGAGAGCAGAGCCTTCAATTGCTGGCTATCTTCATATCGCAGCGCGTGGTCTAGTCCGTCGACTATCAGGACGGTCGTCTTTCCAGCCTTGAACGACGCCGCAGCGATCTGGCCAAGGAAATCGGAGAGATCCACACGATCCGCGTTTTGGACAGCCAGGGGACCGAGAAGGTCATATTGGTCGCGACATTGGGCTTTTAGTGCCTCAATCACGCGCTTGGCAGAAATGCGTTCGAGCGGTTTCGGATCGGTCGGGTTGATGTGGTAGTGGTGGCGAAGGACCACGACGCCACTGGCTTTGAGCGTCTTCGCTAACCAGGCTAGATATGTGCTCTTTCCGGAACCAGGGCTGCCGCAGAAGACTTGAACGCCTCCTCTTATCGCCTTGATCAGCCCGAGAGCGGCGGCGTGAGCTTCTTGGTCGAAGACCTGAAAATCGGATGGCACAGTGAATTCTTCATTCAGATGCCTCGGGTTGGCGAATTCACACTTTGAGATGATCGCTTGTATATCCCAGGGCGCCGTGGTTTTCTTTTGGCATTCTTCAATGATTTCCCGAAGGAGGTGATCGATTCCAGCCTCAGTGGCCCCGAAGCCTTTCGACAGTGCAAGACGCGTCTGATCCTCGAGGGGTTGGATATCAGGTTGGGAAAATAAAAATGCAAACTTGGTCGCGAAGTCTCGCAGGCTGGCTTCGCTACCAAGTTGTTTGACCAACAGATCGAAAGTCGAGACTTGCGTGGCCTTCAACAGAACAACATCGATCTTGCCGTCCTTGATGGCTTCGGTGAGCTCGCTATCGGCACGGCCATTGGTTATTAGCTTCCCGAGTCGCAGCTTGAGCCCTTCCTTGTTTATGGAAAGGGCCCATTTCTGAATGAGGGAGCTCTTTGGCTTCCCGGCTGAGTCCTTATCTTGCGACAGCAGTTGATTCCAGGTCCAGGGATCCGTATCCGGATGTTCCCGGTGTTTCACCTGAATCAAGGTGTGCGTGCCGTCCTTATGAAGAAGAACGATGTCGTCTAGGTAGAATTGGCCCGTCGTGCCGTCAGGCGCGGTCTCGAATTGAATCCAAGAGTACTCGTCTGGCGCCTTGAGAAGGTCCAGGCAAAGTTTAAAACCGCATAAATCTTGATAGCCAAGCCCGCGCCTAATCACTGCCGAACGGTTTGTCCGAGACATTATGGTTTAGTGATTCACGCCCTCGCCCTCAACTGGGCGGCCGGCCCACCGGGGAACATCATTTCGAGTTCTCCGACGAGGTCTCCACTATTCTTCAGCGAAGTAGTCCGCATCGATCTTCTTGATTTCGTAGGCGGCGACCGTGCTAACGCCGACGCCGTGCTCGATCATGAGGTCGGCGAGCTTCTCTCCGTCAATGAGTACGACCTTCTGCTGGATACCCGAAGAATAATCTCTGGCTCGCTGAGTATACGCCGAAGTCGTGATGAAGACGCCGCGAGCCGCGTTCTTTCCCGCCAGGCTCCCGACAAAGGTCCTGATTTGCTCATCATTGATGGTGTTCTCCCATCTCTTGGCCTGGATGTAGATCACATTGAGCCCCAGGCGGTCCTCGTTGATGATGCCGTCGATTCCGCCGTCGCCGCTGCGTCCGACGGCCATGCCCGCCTCCTTGCGCGAGCCGCCGTAGCCCATCTTAAGTAAGAGCTCGACGACGAGATTCTCGAAGAACTTGGGTGAGCACTGCTTGACCGTATCGAGCAGCTCTGCGGCAAGCTCGTTCTTAAGCTTCTCGTAGTTCTCCTCGAGTACTTCCTTAGGCGTTGTCTTGGCCTCATCTGTGGAGGCATCATCCTTGCCGGTGCCGTTCTTGTGCGAACGGTTCTGGAAATCCTTGAACTTCTCAAACTGTTTGAGGAATTTGATGTTGATCGCTTCGGGCTTGGACTGCAAGACCTTCCTGCCCTCATCGGTGATTCGAAACGTGCCGCGGGCCGGATTCTCCAGCAGTCCTGCCTGCTTTAGATAGGATCGAGCCCATTGAACGCGGTTATCAAAGCGGCGTTGCTGGCCGCTTGGGAGGAGTTCTTGCTGTTCGTCCTCGGTCAGCTCTAGGCTCTGGGCGAGGTGATCGATACCCTCGCGGTTCGTGTGGTCCTTTCCGTCTGCGGCGAATTCCAGCAACGGAAGCATGAGTGATTGGTAATCAGGAATCGCCATTGGAACCTCCGGTCGCCTTCAGAAAGCGAGAACTACGCATGATGGGAACTCCGGGCGAAGCCGCCGTGAATGCTGCGCTGCCAGGCGTAGTCGTAGACTTGGTCCGCCAACTTCGAGGTCTCTGCCTCCGTAAACGGCGGCCTCGGCAGGGACTTGTAGAGTTCGTCCAGGATAAAGACTTTGACCTCGGCTTGGGTCTGGGCGTTTTGCGTCCAGCGTTCCATGGTTGCGAGGATTTTGGTCAGAGAGGCGAACAGGTCCCGGCTCGCCTGCTTGAGCCGCTCGCGCTCCGTCTTCTTGAGAGGCTTACCCGCGCGGCGGTTCGAATCAGAGCCTTCTTTGACGAGTGAAGCCTCCGCAGAGCGGTCGCTCAGATACGGTTTCTCACGCATCAGGAAATCGAATATCACCAACTCCTCATCGGAGAGATTCTCCTCGACCGTTCGTTGCTGCTCTTCGTCCATGGTCTGGGCAAGTTCCATGAGCTTGGCGAACGTCTCTTCGATCGTAGCGCGATCTTTTCCCTGGTTATACTCGGCGATGATCTCCTGGTATTTTCGATAGTAGTCCATTCGCAGGGGATTGCGCTCCAGCATGATCCGCAGGCGCTTCTCCACGATATCGCGCATCTCCTGGAGGGCGATTCCCTTGTGGCGGACTTTCTTGGCGAACTCATCACGCAGCTTCTTAAAGTTGATCTTGCTGAGGTCCACGGTCAGTCCGTTGGCTTGGTCGCTGCCGTTGCCCGCCGTTTGAATGGCCTCGTTGACGATCCGGTGGAGTTCCTTGAGCAACTCGGTCACATCTGCCCTATCCCGGCGTTCGGTGAGCTTCTTGTAGATCGCCTCCAGGTTGTCATGGCGCTCGGCGAACTGGAAAACCGTTTCCTCCATGAGCAGGGCCTTGAAGCGTGTGAAGATCTCTCGTGCCATGATTTCAAAGCGCCGCTTGGCCTTGTCTGAGGTGTAGAGCGCGTTTACCGCGTCGCGGATGAGCGCGATCTTGTCGAACCCGATCTTTCCAATCATGGTGATGGGATCGGCACCGAGCTTCCGTAGATGGGCCTCGGCGGCCTCCAGTCCCTGGAGCAGGGCCTTTACGCGCTCCTCGATCGGGGCGATGATCCCGCCTTCTCCGCCGCCTTCACCACCTCCGTCCTCCTCATCACCGATCGCGTACTGGGCGAGGGCTTCTCGTAAACTCTTGAGCATCCCGTTGTAATCGACGATGATGCCGCAGTCCTTCCCCGGATAGACCCGGTTGGCCCTGGCGATCGCCTGCATCAGGGTGTGTGCCTTCATCGGCTTGTCGATGTAGAGCGTCGAGAGGCATTCCACATCGAAGCCGGTCAGCCACATGGCGCAGACAATGGCCACTCGAAAAGGGTGTTCCGGTTCCTTGAAGGCGTCGTCCACGGGCATGTTCTTTCCGCCCAGAAGCTCGAAGCCCCGCTTCATCCGGTCGCGGTGGGGAACAATGTCGAAGTCCCACTTTCTGAAGTCCCGGACTTCGTTCTGGCCTTCGCTAATGATGATCTCGATGATCGTACTTTCCATCCAGGCGATCCGGCCTTGGAGTAGGGCCAGAGCTTTCTCGGCACGCTCGCGCTCGAACTCATCCGGCGCTTTCGCGACCAAGACCCGGGCTTCCGGGACCTCGTCTTTGAGTTCGGCGATCTTCGCCTTCCAGCGGGGCTCGATCCGTTGGTACATGCGGCCGCAGGTGATCTTGTCGATGCAGACGAACATGGACTTGCCCGACTGCCACCGCGTGGAGCAGTGCTCGACGAAGTCCGCAGCGATCTTGTCCAGGCGATCATCGGCGGTGATAACCTCATAATCCTTGCCCAGGAGGTTCTCCAGCAGGGCTTCCTGGTCCGGATCGAGGTCTGCCTGCTCGATCTTCTCGGCCATCCGGTCATTGAGGTCCTTGCGGGCGATTCCGAGCTTCTCGCCCCGGCTCTCGTAAACGAGCTTGACCGTGGACTTGTCTTCCTCCGAGCGCTTGAAGTCGTAGCGGGAGACATAGGTGCCGAAAATGCGCCGGGTCAGGTGGTCGTTCTTAAACAGCGGGGTGCCGGTGAACCCGATGAACGAAGCATTCGGTAGGGCCAAACGCATGTTTCGCGCCAGCTTGCCCGCCTGGGTCCGGTGGGCCTCGTCGGAGATCACGATCACATCGTCGCGCTGGGTGTAGGCATCACCCAGCCCGAGGTCGATGTTGAACTTGTGGATCAAGCTAAAGACGAAACGGTGGTTCTCCTTGAGCACTGTCTGAAGGTCCTTGCCGGAGGCGGCCCTCGGCGTATGCGCGTCGGCAACCTTGCAGCCGACGAAGGTGCGGAACAACTGGCTGTCGAGGTCATCCCGGTCGGTCATGATCACGAAAGTGAAATTGCCGGGGATTAGGCGGCGGACCTTCTCAGCAAAGAACGCCATGGAGTAGGACTTGCCGGAGCCCTGGGTGTGCCAAAAAACCCCGAGACGCCCAAGATCGGGATGCGCCCGCTCTATGAGAGGCAGGTCGACGCCGTCTTTGTCCTTGATTTTGGACATCCGGTGCAGGAGGCGCTTATCGGGTGGGAACTCGCGTTTGAGGTCCTCTTGGCGCAGGACCGAGGCCACGGCGTTGTTCACGCCCAGGACCTGGTGGTTGCGGGCCACGATCTTGCGGGTCCCGCCCGGCTTGCTCTCGTCGAACAAGACGAAGTTCTCGACGATGTCGAGGAGACGGCCTTTGTCGAGCATCCCGTCGAGCAGGATCTTGGCGTCGACATCACCCTTCTGTTTCTCGTCGCCGCGTTTCCACTCTGCGAAATGCTCCCACAGGCTGGTCACGGAACCGTAGCGAGCGCGTTCCCCGTTGCTGACGATGAGGAAGGCGTTGTGGTGGAAGGCGTGGGGGATGACTACATCCGTCATGTAGTCGGTCAGATTGTTGTCAAAGCCCTCGCGGATGTTTCGATAGACGGCCTTGAGTTCGATGAAGACCAGGGGCAGGCCGTTGACGAAGCAGACCAGGTCAGCGCGGCGGTTGTAGTGCGGCGTCCGAAGGCCCTGGAGCTTGAGTTCGCGGACGGCGAGGAAGCGGTTGTTCTTCTTATCGCGAAAGTCGATGACCTTGACCCGATCTTCCTTCTGCTCACCCTGTTCGTTGCGCCATGACACGGGGACGCCGTTGCGGATTAGGCGGTAGAACGATTCGTTGTGCTGTAGGAGCGAGCGTGAGAAGTCCGGGTGGGTGAGGGTTTTGATCGCCTCGGCCTGGGCCTTCGCGGGGACATCGGGGTTGAGCGTCTTGACGGCTTGGGTCAGGTCGCGCAGGAGCACGGCTTCCCGAGCGCTGGCGCGTCCAAGGGTCCCGCCGGGGCCGAAGGTTTCCTTTTCGTAGGCGTAAACGCTGTCCCAGCCGAGCTTGTCGCGCAGGTAGTCCGAGAATGTCTCCTGGACTAGGCGATCCTCGTTGTTGATCGGCGTGATCATGGGCGTCTCACACCTCGATCTCTCCGCTCATGAGGCGGGGTAGGAGGATGTCGCGGGCTACGGTCAGTTTTTCGTTCATCGCCTTGAGGGTGTTGGCCTGCCGGAACATGGGGGCGGTCGTCTCCAAGAACGAAGTCAAGATTTGCTTGGACGGAACAAGGAGCTTTAGCGCGTGGGCATAGGGGCGATTGAGTCCCGGGACCGCTCCATCGCTATTTTGGAAAGGAAGGTGTTGAAGAGCATGATAAAGAAAGAGATCGCAGGTTTCGGGCGCGATGTAGTAGGTCGTATCGATTGGCCAGAAGGGCTTGTCGCACCAGAAGACACTGCCGACATTGCCCTTCCTGCCAACAATGATACCGCTGCCTTTGACAAGGGCTTCGTTATGACTGCCGACCTCTCCACTTGAACCAAAGACAGGAAAATCTCCCTCGACCCGGTTCGATTCCTTCAGAGCCTTCCCGTAATTCAAGGGGGCGTAGTCGCCAAGATTCTTCCTCTCCCACCCTTTCGGCACGCCGTTCTTGATCTTTGTGTGCTCCCGGCCGGGGAAGCGGAGGCGAACGAACCATTCCTTGTAGAGTTGTCGGGCCGCGTCCTCCAGAAGTTCCATACGGCGGCGGTTGTTTTCGATGAGGGAATCGTATGCGGAGAGGATGTCGCCGATCCGGCGCTGAACATTGACATCGGGGACTTCAAGCTTGAAGGAGAAAAGCTTCTCCAGACTAAGGTTGTCCTGCGTCGATCCCTGGGATACTGCTTGATACTGCTTCTTGAAAACATCGAACTTATACTTGATGAAGCGAACGTCGCTTTGTTTGGAATCGGAGTTGAACCCAACAACGCTGTCCGGAAAACAGGCGTCGAAGCCGAGGATCGCTGTTTCCGCAATGTTGGCTGCAATCGTGATGCAGAGCGTGCCCCTGGGCCACAACTTGCTCTGATCCAATCCTGCCTCATTATATGTCTGGGAATGCGACGTTATGTAAAGGGCCGAGTGTTTGACATCCCCAGTCTGGATGAATGGATAGGGGCCGCCATATAGATGTGATGCGTTGCGCGGGCGATGGCGAGAACGCCCCCGGGCGACAGTCCCCAGTTCATCTAGGCGGAAAGTGTCGAGTTTCACTAAATCAGTTCCTCGAAATTCTTCTGGATGGTCGCCGCCAACCCAATAGCTTCCTTGTCCAGATCGGCCAGTTCCGTGTGAATGTCGGTAATGACCTGCTCAAAATCGAAATCCTCGTCCTCCTCCACGGGCGCGACACCGACATATCGCCCCGGTGTTAGGCTCCAGTCGGCATTTTCGATCTCCTTGAACGTCACCTGCTTGACCAGCCCGGGTACGGCTTCGATCTCGCCCTTAGGGAAACGGTCGAGAAGCCACGCGGCCTGCTTGTGAAAATAGGTCGTCCGGCGTAGCTGGTGGACAGCGGCTTTCCGATCGAGGTCGAGCTGCTTTAGGGCCTTGCTCAGGCCTCGGCGATCAAACGGGACCTTCTCCTTCTCGCCGTTGGCGAGCTTGCCGAACGCCTCGGTCGCCGCGTCTACGGACCTGGCCGCGAGCTTGTAGATCAAGTCGACCTGCTTGACCAGGCCCCGGCACCGGTCGGCTAGAGGATCGAAACCCTTGCGCCTCGCATGCTGAAACTTGGTCGAGACGGGAACCTTCGTTTCCGGCGTCTTGGCGAAGGCTGCGAGATCTTTGGCCAGAGCTTCGGCGTCCTTGTCGAAGACCTTTATCGCGTCCTTGAATTCGCCGACGGCATCGAGCTTGAGCGTCTTAAGCGCGTCCAGGGGCGTGAGCATGGCCGCGACGCTCCCGGAGAACGACTTGAGCGCCGGGGGCACGGCCCGGGCTTCGCGACCGGTTGCGGCCAAGTAGTTCTGGACAAGCCGCAGGAACCGCTCGGTCTGGCCTCGATGGAGCCAGACGATAGCGCTAAGATTGGCCAAGTGCTCGGGGCTGAAGTCGTAAATCTTGCGGCTGACCTTGCGATAGATATTCCTCGCGTCGAGCATCAGCACCTTATCGCGGAGGTCCTTGGGCTTGCTCCGGTCGAAGAACCAAAGTTCACAGGGGACCGTCCGCGTGTAGAAGAAGTTCGACCGGATCGAGATCATCGCGTCCACATCGCCTGACTCGACGATGCGGCGCCGGACCTCCTTCTCGCCGTGGCCCGCGCTGCTCGCCTGCGAGGACATGACAAACCCGGCTCGGCCCTTGTCGTTTAGGTAGCTGTGAAAGTAGCTGATCCAAAGGTAGTTTCCGTTTGAGACCTTCTTCTCCTTGTTCACTCCGGGTAGGCCGAAGGGCAAGCGCGAATCCTTCTTGATCTTCTCGGCATCGACCAGATCGACGTTGAAGGGCGGATTCGCCATCACAAAGGAGCACTTGCCGATACGGTCATCGCGACGATCGTAGTAGGTGATGCCCTCGGTGATCTCCCCCGTGAGGCCGTGAACCGCGAGGTTCATTTTCGCGATTCTGATCGTCTCGGGGTTCTTCTCCTGGCCGTGGAAGACGACTTTCTTGGCAGTATCCTGTCCCTCGTGCTCGATGAAGTGGCTCGACTGGACGAACATGCCGCCCGAGCCGCAGGCCGGATCAAACACATCTCCGTGATCTGGCTCAATCACGTTGACGATCGTCTGGACGAGGGAGGCGGGCGTGAAGAACTCGCCATTGTCGTGTGCCTTCTGGATCGAGAACTTGGCCAGAAAATACTCGTAGATGCGCCCGAAAACATCGCCGGTCGCGTTCTTGATCTGCTCGCTATTGAATACGCGCATCAGGTCCTCGAGCACCTGGGGCTCGAAGATTGCGTATCCCTTGGGCAACACGCCCTTGAGGGGCTCGAACCGGGCTTCAATCGCCTTCATCGCGTTCGAGACGAGCTTGGGCAGATCCTTGGCGGACTCGTGCGCCGAGGCCCGTTTCATAATCCAATCGTAGTGCCCTTCCTCTGGCAACGGCAGGGCCCGACGCCGAATATAGTCGCCGTCGATGATCTTCCGCTTGGGCATCTTGCCCGCCGCTTGATCATCCTTGATTTGCGCGCTCGCCGCGTCGTAGCGATTGGCCGCGTGGCGTAGGAAGATCACGCCCAGGACGGGCATAAAGTAATCGGACGAAGTTAGCTTCGAGTTCGCCCGAAGATTGTCTGCCGCGCTCCAGAGGTCGGCCTCAAAGCCATCTTCTTCTTGGAATTGGCTCATGGATTAAGGAGTCCTCGCGTGCTTTCTGGGCCGTCCCGGAATCGGCCGGCTCTTGAGCCCGTCGAGGCCTTCCTGGGCGAAACGGCGCCGCCAAAGCTTGACTGTATTGCGGCTGATGCCGAGGTTGCGGGCAATCGTGAGATTGTGGTGGCCGGTCGCGGCGCGTAATATGATTTCTGCGCGAAGGCCGCGGCGTCCGGGCGAATCCTTGCGCCATGTCTGGAGAACAGTCTCGCTCGTTCGGTCCAGTGAAATGAAAACGGATGGTGGTAAAGGCATGATAGCCGAGTCTACCAAAATGGAAACGCACTGGTCAGCTATTTTTTCGAACCTGCCTTTCGGCGGCGACCGTTGTCTCTACGCTTCCGTAGCAACGCGCGGAATTTGATGCTCAAACGCGTAGGTGATGAAGCGAGGCCGTCCGGATTTAGTTCGACCGAACGAATCCGTAATCGAAGGGCAACGGCGCGCCAAAAGTGTGGCGGATCGCGGGAAGAAACAGCGGGATTTGGACCCGCCACACTCTAGCCCCGTAGGAAAAAGTCCCAAAAAAACGAACAGCAGAGTGTAGGGCCTCTTTGCCCGGGAGGTGGAGAACCTCGATGCGCAATACATGCCCGACATGCCTGAGAACGCGCGTAAACCGCGACCCAAGATCGCGGTATTCGTGTCGGTCCGGGACGCGGTTTCGCTCGACGAACTGCGCATCCGGCGCATGAAGAAAGAGGTCCGCGATGTGCGCCGCGAGGTGCTGCTTTCCGAAGCGCTGCGACAGCGCGCCGCGGAAGAAATGCCGTCCCGCCAGCGCCGGAAGAGCGACTGAGAAGTGTTAGTTCGGCTGTTAGCTGAAGCTAACAGATTTTAAAGCGATCGAAGATCGAACAAAAGCGGAATTATGAAGAAAAACCCATCCCATTTTCCACCCACCTCGAATCGGGTAAAGCTCGATTCGCCTCCCAACCCCACCCCCGCAACGATGTTGATGGGTAATGAAAATAGCGGGGATGGGGTTGGGAGGGCGGTGGGTGGAAATGGGATGAGAGAGAAGGGAAAAAACAAAAAAAGAACAACCAACTGGAACGGAAAACTCGCAGGGACACAGCGGGCTCCGGTGACCTACGAAGCATGCGACCACGCGGCGCCGATGCCCATGGAACCTTGGCAGCAGGCCAAACGTATTCTCTGTTGGTGGATGATCCAAGAACACAGGAGGAGACGCAATGCAGCGGACTTCACAGCGGCTTAATCGCTCGCACCAATCCCTTGACGGCAGGTCTGTCAGAGGCTACAATAGTACTGCGGAACGAATAAAAGTAATACCGCAGGGAGACGAAGAGATGCTGGGAACGCAATTGACGACCAAGGGCCAGGTGACCGTTCCGAAGGATGTCCGCGACGCCCTTAAGCTCGGCGCCGGGGACAAGGTCTACTTCGTCGCGGACGGAGACCGGGCGATCATGGTCCCGCTCACGCGCGACATTTGGAGCATCCGAGGCGCCCTCAAGAAGTACGCCAAGGGCAAGAAGTTCAATTGGAAAAAGATCCGGGAGGCGGCGCACAAAGCCGCGGCCGAGCGCCACATCCGGGCCCTGGGGGAAACGAAGGGCTCGAAATGATCGCGGCCGACGCGAATATATTCCTGCGCTGGCTGCTTGACGACGACCACGCGAAAGCGGAGCAGGTGGCGACGCTCTTTAAGCGGGCGGAGGAGGGGAAGGTAGAGGTTCGGGCGGCGGACCTGACGCTCGCCGAGGTCGTTTGGGTCCTGGGCAGCTTCTACGAGTTGAAGCCCGACGCCATCGCCGACCTGCTGGAACCGCTTTTGGATTCGCCGGTACAGTTTGAAAACCGCGACCGCCTCATGGTTGCCATGGAACTGTTTCGCGCTCACAAGGCGAGTTTCGGGGACTGCTATCTGGCCGCCTTCGCGCGCGAGAAGGGGGCGGAAATCGCCTCTTACGACCGCGACTTCGACAAGCTGGCCGTCAAACGAGTGGAGCCCTGAGGCTGCATGAAGAGAGCTTGGGCCTTTTACCGTCGCTCGACCGAGATGCAAGAGGTCTCGGTCGACGACCAGCGGCGCGTCTGCCGCGCGAAGGCGGCAGAACTTGGCATGGAGATCGTTCGGGAGTTCGTCCCGGCGAAGGGCTACGCGTCGGGCTTGACGATCGATCGCGACGAGACCTTCCAGGAGATGATCCGAATCGCCGAGGCGCGTCTCCACGGCGTGCAGTACCTTATCGTGTACGACGTGAGCCGCTTCGGGCGGCTTCCTCCGAAGGAGAAGTTCTACTGGGAGCAGCACCTCAAGCGCGCCGGCGTCCAGATCGTGTACGCGGCCGAACAGTTCCAGAACGACGGGTCCCTGGGCGACGAACTGCATCAGTTCGTCAGCCACTCCGAGGCGCACCAATACTCGATTCGTCTGTCGAAATCGACGATCCGTGGCTGCCTCACCCATGCCGGCAAGGGGCATAGCTGCGGCGGCGCCCCGCCGTTCGGATACGACCGGCTGCTCGTCGCCTCCGACGGCACGCCGGTTAAGGTCCTCAAGAAGGGCGAGCACAAGGCCGACAAGCTTCAGCGTATCGTTTGGGTACCGGCGAACCGGGACAAGGTTGAGCTTGTGCGCCGCCTGTTCGCGGAATACGCGCGCGGGGCCGGAGGCCTCAAGAAGCTTGCGGGCGATCTCAACGCTTCGGGCGCGGCGTCACCCCGCGGCGGGCATTGGACGCCGCATCAGATTCTCTCGATCCTGCGCAACCCGGTGTACGTTGGGACTCGGGTCTACAACAAGCACGATTGGCGCTCGTTTCGAAAGGGCGAGGGGCGGCGCATCCGCGACCCGAAGGATTGGGTCGTCACGGAGAACGCCCACGAGCCGCTCGTGGACAAGGAGCTTTTCGAGCGTGTGCAAAAGAGGCTCGGGCCTCAGACCTGGGGCCGCGGCCGGCCGTGGGGCCGGCCCTGGCTGCTTTCAGGCCTGCTCTACTGCGCTCAGTGCCAACACCGTTTCAACGGCTACCACAAGACCACCAAGTCGCACGGCAAGCCGCGCGGCGAGGACTACTACAACTGCTCGGGCTATATCAGCAAGGGGACGACGGTCTGCCGCAGCTTTCATGTTCTCAAGAGCGAGCTTGAGGGCTTCGTGCTGCAAGAGATTCAGGCTCGGCTGAACAATCCCGCCCTGCGCGAAGAGCTGAAAGGCAGCCTTCGCGAGCTGGTCCACCTGGAGTTCGGCTCGAAGCCGGAGACCGGCGAGGCCGAGGTCAAGAAGGCGTTGAAGAAGACCGAAGCCGAGATGGACAACCTGCTGGACGCCATCAAGGGCGGACTCCAATGGGGCCGCGTCCAAGACGAGATTCGCAAGCTCGAAGAGAAACGGCGCACCCTCCAGGAGGAACTCGCGCAGGCCCGCCAGGAGCGGCTGCTGGCGGGGGACTTAGACGAGGTCGTCGAGCAGATGCTCGTTTACCTGGACGAGTTCGGAACGCTGATGGAGTCCGGGACGGTCGAGCAGAAGAAGGCCGTTTTCCGCTCCTTCGTCCACCGGATCACGCTCGACCGCGAGCAGCGGAAGGCGACCGCCTACTTCTACACCCTACCCGTCGTACCCCAGCTTCAGGCGATTCCCTACCCGAGAGAATTCGTCGACGGCGTCCGGGCCCCCCGGCGCCGCGCCTGGGTCCTGCGCCAAGACGCAGAGCCCGCCTCGCCCCAAAAAGAGACCGCCGGAAGCCTCGTGGAGGCCTCCGGCGGTTCTTTCTCTAATATTGGGTGCGGGGGTGGGATTTGAACCCACGCCCTCAAGGTTATGAGCTTCACCCCTTTTTCTCGACGAGCAATTTTATTTTCTCATCGTGAGGCCGTCCCGCAGCCGCGCGGTTGAACGACTCAACCTTGTGGCCCTGGAAAGAGTATAGTACGCCCAGCCGGCTGACGATTCATTCTGGAGGCCGTCGGCCGGCGAGCGGCGCGCGGGCTTTCTCGAGCGCGGCCTCGGCATCCGATCCGAACGGCCGGGAAAGCAGCGAGATCAGTTCCTCGGCCGCGAACAGCTGAGTCCGGCCGGCTCGCCCCCGATTGCGGACCACGCCGCGCTCGACGAGCTGGTCGAGCGCCACCCGCGCTGCCTGCTTCGTGACGCGCAGTTCGTTCCCCAGCACGGCGATCGTCAAGATCGGCATGCGCTGCAGCAATTCGAGCGCGCGCAGCGCCGTCGAGGACCCGCGGAAGCGCGCGCGCGCCAACGGGCGGGCAGTCCTTCGATCGCAGCGCGCAACGCCGAGGCCTCTGCGTCGCTGCGGCGGATCGCCTCGCACACGAACTCGACAAGCTCGCCGTAGGAGAGCCGCTTCTGCGCGGACTGGAGCGCGCGGCTGTAGTCGTTGCGATAGGCCTCGACAAAGCCGGAGAGGTAGAGAGGCATGCGGCCGGCGCACGCCATCTGCAGCGGCCACAGCGCGCGGCCAACGCGGCCGTTGCCGTCGGAGAACGGGTGCACCGCCTCGAAGTGCGCGTGGGCCACCGCCGGCCGCACCGGCAGCGTGAAGCCGCTGACTCCCGCGTCGCCGCGCTGGGCGAGATCCTCGTCGGACATCCAATCGAGCGCGGACTTAAGGCTCGAAGCCACGAACCGCGGAGGGGCGGGATTGTAGGTAGATCCCTCCTTGCGCAAGGAGCCGCCGATCTGGACGACGCTCCCGATCCGGTTTGGGGCGCGCAGCACCCCCGCCTCCCCTCGGAAGTTCAGGTCCTTTGCCATGATCCCGCGATGGATGTCCAAGAGGGTCTTGAGGGTGAAGACGCGCTCCTTCTTGCTCTCCGCGCGCGCGAGTTGCGTCTCCAATGCGTGGGCGTATCCTCGCACCGACTGCCGCGCGTCGGGGGACGCGCCGCCGTCCTGGAACTTGCCTGGAGTCAGGACATGATCGATCGTGGACCAGGTCCCCTCGATGCGCGAGGATTCCACCGCCTCACGCCGGACGAAATAGTAAGCGATAAGCTTGTCTATGCCGCCCATAGCCGAGAACTCCGTCTGCCGCGCGAGAATCTCGGCGGCTTTTGCCATGGCCTTCAGCGGAAGCTTGGCGGGAGGCGTCCGGGGAGGCGGAGGGGGAACGACGAACCAGATGTTCTCGTACCCTGTTTCGGGAGTTTTGGCGACGCCGCAGCCTCGCTTAGGATCGTACGGAGCACGCAAATGAACCTGACGCGCGGTCTATCGCGATAAAAGCTGGCGCTCCCCATAAAACACAAAACCCACCTTTCGGTGGGTTGAAGTCCTGACATTTCTCGTCTCAGGTTCGAAACCGTCTAAATGGGTGCCCTTGCAGAGCGCAGAGGGGAACAAATTATTTATAGCAAAATCCATCCAAAATTGGAAGCCTCTTCTTACGGACCCTAAAAGCGCCCCTTTGGGAGCGCGTCTGCGCGTGCTCAGGAAGCGCCGGAACCTGACGATCTTCGAGCTCGCGCGCCTGACCGGCGTGAGCCACAACATGATCTCGCGCATTGAGAGGGGGGCTGCGGCCAACCCGGACCCGGCCTATCTGGGCCGCCTGATCGCCTACCCCGGAGGTCCACGCCGGCCGCGACGACCTGTTCGACCAGGCCGTTCCGGTGACGGATTTCGCCTCCTGGCTACGCAACTTCCGGATGCGCCGCGGCCTGCTGCAGGTGGACCTGGCGAAGATGCTGGGCGTGAACCGGGTCGCGATTTGGAGCTACGAACACCGGGGTTCCAGGCCGCGGCCGGCCGTCATGAATCGACTGAAACGGAGGTTTAAACTGAATGGAGAAATCGATCGGTTCCTTAAGTGACGGGGCCGCCGGCCTGCGCCGCGATTGGTGGCCGGTCACGTGGTTGCCGGCGGTTGACCCGCCAGTCCCCCATGGGTACGATGGACCATCACTAATTGGGTCCTATGTCCTTAATCGGAGGCGACCGATGCGCACGCGAATTCGCGGATTGATGTCTGTTCTTACCGTCCTGTTTGGCTTGAGTCTAGGCATACATGCCGAGACATTTGAGCGACCCGCTAAGATTTTGGAGACGGCTCTGGAGCATATTCAGGAAGAGAGCGAGGCGATCGAAGGGCGCGCGGTTCTGCTTTCACACAGCACGAAGAACATCAGCAATTCAGCTTCCGAGAAGGTAACGGTGACCTTGCCGGGCGCATTTTCCGGGGGCTTCCTGGATGCGATTACCAATCACGTCGGTTACGCCCGCGCTCTCCATTACCCGCCGCTGATCCGCCAACATCTTCCCTCAGGGGAGGCCGCGCCTCTCTTAAAAATGTGGGATGAGATTCAAACGACCCGCGGAACTCTTATCGACGAAGCGGGGGGCTTGGAAGTTAGAAGAGATAAGCTGGTTAAGGAAGGAGAAGATCTTGACCGCAAGGCAGGCGAACTCAACGAGGAACAGCGCGAGCTCAATTCTGAAATCGACGATTACAACAATCGCTGCGCCGGTCGTCCCCGTAATCAATTTTGCGAGGACTGGCGTGCTCGGTTGGTAAGCCGAAAGACCGACCTGGAGCGCAGGATCGGGGAACACAATGATAAAATCGCCGACTGGCAAACGCAAGTCGGTGAGTTCAACGACGATGCCGCCAAGCACAGCGGCGCGAGGGAAAGTTGGGGAAAGCGCATCAATGAATTCATCAACACCGCGACCCAGTCTTTGAACTCCGAAACCATCTGTCAGTTGAAGCGTTGGGATCGCCAGCGACTGATCTGTGAATACCATTGCCGGCTCTATATCAACGGTGTCCCAATAGCAGACCAAGGTTGGTGGTGGATCGAATGGGACGGAACGGAAGGAAGTTGCGCTCAATTCGAAGACATCGACAAATTGCAACCATTCCCTTCGGCTCCCTCGTTGCGCGGCGCGTCAAGTCCGAAGCGCTAACCGATCGAGATGTCCGACGAACTCGACGCTATCCGGAATTCACTGCTCTCCGACGACCCGAATGTCGCCTTTAAGGCATTGGAGCGGATCGACCAGTTGAACTCTAGAGACCGGAAAATACTCTCGGCGATTTGGTCGAAACTTTTGGCATCCGAAATCCCGCTGCAACGGATATGCGCTATCCAAGGACTTGTCAAGACCGGGATTCATTCAAGGAACGAGAGCGCATCACTATTGCAGGCGCTTAAGGATGAAGACGCGACGGTCCGGAGTCTCGCGGCCGCAGCGTTCCAAGACGTTGACAGCGGCACGGTTCAGTCTTTCTTGGCAGAACTTGCGGATTTGTTCAACTCCAGTGATGATCCTGTCATTCGAAGGAACTGCATCCGAGCGCTGGGATTGATGGGGAATGCCGCCGATAAGGCCGTACCCACGCTTCGAGCGGCCGCGTTGGACTCCAACGCGAAGGTGCGCGTTGCCGCGCTGCAAGCCCTCGACCGAATCGCCGCTTCAGGGGGGGAGGTCGTTGCCACTGCCATCTCCGCCATGCAAGACGATGACGGGTGGGTCCGGGCGGTGGCCATCGAGTTGGCGGGGAATATTGGAGCCCTCCCTGCTGACGGCATAAAGAAGATCGTCGAGGGACTCTCCGATACTGCACCGCAAGTGCAAGCACGAGCGGCCAAAGCGCTCGCATCTATCGGCACTCCCCCCGAAGCGGTTCCCACCCTGGCGGCCGCGCTGGATGACAAGGCGAACAGCGGCCTTCGTTACCATGCCGTGTTGGCCCTAGGGAGTGTGAGGCCGCCGTCGAAGGCGGCAATCACGGCATTGGGAAAGGCTTTATCCGATTCGGTATCTGAGATTCGCGCGCGAGCCCAGGATATCCTTAAGAGAATCGGCACTCCCGAAGCGCTTGAGGAGATTTCGCGCGGATCGAATGAAGGATAATCCGCCGATTCGCGCATCTTGACGGCTTGCCTGATGCCTTCGGGCGCGCCTTGGCCGTTGAGAGAGCGCATGATGTCATGGCGTGCGCGGTGGGCGATTCGCTGCTGATCCGAACGCCCCGGCAATGGGAGCGCGCCTTGAGTCGGGCTCCGCGCGGACACAAAAAAGCCCGGGCCTCATGCCCGAGCTGCTTTGTGCGGGGGTGGGATTTGAACCCACGACCTCAAGGTTATGAGCCTTGCGAGCTACCAGGCTGCTCTACCCCGCACTTAAGGGTAGCACAAGTGAGGAGGGAATTCAAGAGAAAACCCGATTTTTCGACGAGAAACGGGTTTTCATGGGGTCGCTGCGAGTTCGCAAGGTTTGTCCGGGAATTCGGGTAGGCACGGCGGTCGCGAACCGCCTCGCTGGTCCCAAAACCGGGGGCGGACATGCGAAAACTCTGGAGCGATCAAAGCCGCGTTGCCGCGCGGGATTGGCCCGCGGCGCGCGAGTTGTTTTTCCTGCGGTGCCGATCTAAGAACCTTTCGGAGCACAGCCTCGCCTGGTACAAGAACATCCTAAACGGCTTCCTGCGCTTCCTGGAGGCCTCGGGCGCCCCGTCCCCGCGCGAGACGACGCCCAACCTCCTGCGGTCCTACTTCGACCATCTGCGCGAGCGCGGCCAGTCGTCGATCACGATCAACCGTACCTACGGCGCGCTGCGCTGCCTATTCCGCTACCTCGCCCAGGAGCGCGTTATCCCGGCGACGCCGTTTGTTCTCATCGAAAAGCCGCGGGTCGAGAAGAAGCTCATCCGGCCGCTCGACATGGACCAGGCGCGGCTGCTCCTCGCTCAGCCCAAGCTTAAGACATTCGTGGGCTTTAGGAATTGGACCATGATGCTGCTGATGCTCGACGCCGGCCTGCGCTTAAGCGAGGTCCTCGGCCTGCGGCGCGATAAGATCGACTGGTCGGCGAACCGCGTCTATGTGCACGGCAAAGGCGATAAGGAGCGCGCCGTCCCTTTTGGAGGCGCGGCCAAGAAGGCGCTTTGGGAATACGCTCAATGGCGCGGCGATGTGGCCGGCCAGGATGTATTCTTCCAGGACCAGTTCGGCGGCCAAATTTGCACGCGGCATTTCCAGATCACGCTCAAGCGTTACGGCAAGGCCGCGGGCATCGAGGGCGTGCGGGTCTCGCCGCATACTTTGCGCCACTATGCCGGGTTCAGGACTATGCCGAGTTGCCTGGGGCTCTCCGTCGGAAGGCCGCAGTTTTTGGCTTGGTGACTCGGCATAGTCCAGAGGTAATTTTTATAGTGCCTGGAGGAATTCCAGGAGCCTATCGCCCGGCCTGTAGCGCTTAACCGTTCCCGTGACGGGATTGGTTTTGGCAAGGATTTCCTCTTTTAATTCCAGACTTGCAGCCAGGTAGATTTGGGTAGTCTGGACCGACTCATGCCCTAGCCAAAGAGCGATCATGGAACGATCCACGCCAGAGTGCAGCAATTCCATGGCCGCCGTGTGACGCCTATGCCGAGTTCGGCATAGGCGTCACACCTTCGCGACCCAGTACATCCGCAACGGCGGAGACCCCTTCAGCCTCCAGGCGATCCTGGGACACTCGACCTTGGAAATGGTCCGGAACTATGTGAATCTAGGCAGCCGGGATGTGGCTCAGCAGCATGGTAAGTTTTCGCCGATGGATCGGCTGATGGCGCAACCGCAAGTGAGCGTTGCATGAGGCGATCGCGTTCCACCGTCGATAAAGTGGAGTTTTAGACTCAAAGAATGTCATAATTTATAATTAGTTTTCCTATAAGCAGGACGCCGTTGCTTAGGGGAAAAAGCCCGACCAACATGACCAATAAAGTCACAGCGAAGGCACTAGATAGAGCCGACCGTAGCCAAGCCGTGTTAGTGTCATGTGACGCCCGCTGGCATGATCTAATTCTTGGAAAGGCAATCAAAGCGATTTTGCGAAAACGAGTCCCGAAGGATGCGGGTGTCCGGTGGATTTACTTTTATATAAACGCCCCGCATTGCGTAATTGCCGCGAAGGCAATCGTAAAGCGCGTTCGGGAAATGCCAACAACCGAAGCAGTGAGCCGCGCGAAAGACCTGTCCCTCTCTCGAGATGAAATCACTGCTTATTCATCCGGACAGCGCAAGATCGGGGCCTATGAGCTAGGCCGGATAGTGGAGGCGAAACGATCCTTATCCCTCGGATGGCTCCGAAAGAAGATGGCGTTCTTCCCCCCGCAAAGTTTTCTCTTTCTTTCGACAAGGGCAAAATCCATTATAGACGCGGGTGCGTGTTTTGAATAGGCGCTTACGCAGCATGAGATCTCATACCGATTCCAAATGGCCCGAATAGAAACCCTGATCCAGGACATTGCGGACTCACGACTACGAGATGAGCTTTCGCGCGAAGTAAAAAAGCTCAAGACGGGCAAAAAGTTTGGTCTCGTCTTTGAGGCGCACTTGCCTGAAACGACGCGGATTCCAACCCTCCATCCTCCCCTCGGTCCGGCGACAGAGTTGCTTTCAAGGCTGAGAAGCGGAATGTGATGTGGGAAGTCCTTGCTGTGAAGAACTCGACAGCCGAATTACGCAAGGATGTCGGCATTGAGACCCGAAGCGCAAAGGTATCCGAACTCATCGTCATCCGGCGCTTCGGAGAAGCGATCTATCCTGCACTAGTGTCTGTTGACCGGATTGTGATCCAAGAGCTTTCTGAGTCCCAGCCGAACGTGCAGGATCGACGGAAGGAAGACGACGCCATTCGCGCGATTCGGACGAAGTGGAATTCGTTTCGAGACCTTCAGAACGCATTCATACAGAGATGCCTCCAGCTTGGCGAAGAAATCAGAAGTCACGCCAGCGATGTCACTTGGGGCACATACATTGATCACTTTCAAACTCTTGAATGAGTGCCGCATAAAACGACCTGATGGGAGTTAGAGACGATAGGAGAGCGATGACAGAACGCCAAACGCTTAAGAAGCTTGCTGGATCACGCGCTTGTCCGCCTGAGGATGTGGGCAGTACGCCCGGCTATGAGAATTTTCCAGCGGTGATCAAGGACCCCAAGCATCCCGAGCATAAGGATATGATCGAATGGATCCAGCGACCCTTTGATCCAGAAGCCTTCAGCGTCGATGCCGTCAACGAAGAATTTAAAGACTTGCGCAAGCACGGTCTGCCGTCGGTGGAGGACTATTGAAAGCTTCCCCGGAGCTATTCGTAATCGCCGGTCCCAATGGGGCGGGGAAGACGACCTTCGCCCGCGAATTCCTCCCCAACTTCGCAAATTGTCGGGAGTTCGTGAACGCCGATCTAATCGCGGGCGGGCTTTCGCCGTTCTCTCCAGGGACAGCGGCGATCGAGGCCGGCCGCATCATGCTGGCAAAGATCAACGAATTGGCCGCGCAGCGGCATACCTTCGCTTTCGAAACGACGCTTTCTGGACGAGGCTACATGGCGCTCTTTCGAAGGCTCAATGATGCGGGCTATCGGATTCACATTATCTTCCTATGGCTGCCCCGAGTCGAACTGGCGATTGAGCGCGTAGAAAATCGTGTCCGCCGCGGTGGACATTCGGTGCCGGAACGCGACATCCGCCGGAGGTTCGCGCGCGGCGTGCGGAATCTGCTGACGGAATACCATGCGCTGGTGGATACCTGGTCTCTCTTCGATAACTCGGCGAGAGAGCCGCGACTTATCGCGCGAGCGAACGGCGGAGATATCCTCGAGTTCGACGCGCCACTTTACCGTAAGATAAGGGGAGGGCTGCAATGACAGGAAAACGAAAACGCGCTCGGAGGGTTCCCTCCGTCGTACTGAAGGCCGAGAAGGCGCTTCAGATCGCGGTGGAAAATACGATAGAGGAACATCGCCTGAGCGGCGATCCGATTGTCGTTTGGGAGAACGGCCGCGTGGTCAAGATTCCCGCGAGCAAGATTCCACGAAAGAAGTCGCGCCGACGGCCGAGGCAGTAGGGACAACCGACTTGACCGTTTGGCACCCCCCTGTTAAATTCGTAGCGTCGTACCCGGCTCTTTGCAAACTCGCAGCACCCACCTTACGAGTTCGCTTTCCTATCACCGCATACCTTCGCGACCCAGTACATCCGCAACGGGGGGGACCCCTTCAGCCTCCAGGCGATCCTAGGGCACTCGACCTTGGAAATGGTCAGAAACTATGTGAGCATTCGCGCAAAAATAACTTCACATTTTTGTCTTCGATGGGCTGATGGTGTAATTCCAATTCCATTGAGGCATGTCGCTATGGTGGCGACGAATGTTCAGGGCGGCAATATCCTCCTTTGAAACTT
>Ga0210050_1001032_pt1 | contig 31932 bp, 36 predicted proteins | sample CryGey132114_all_FD_185463 | JGI IMG/M metagenome (GOLD analysis project Ga0210050, IMG submission 185463) | Groundwater microbial communities from aquifer - Crystal Geyser CG22_combo_CG10-13_8/21/14_all (SPAdes) (version 2) | ecosystem: Environmental > Aquatic > Deep subsurface > Groundwater ... | reverse complement strand
TAAAGTTAAAGGAGCTCTTGGTTTGCCCGATAATAGGCCTGATATAGTCGTTGGCGATAAAGTTGTTAAACTTTGAGGTTATGTAGGGAGTCATATTTTCAAGCGCGGCGTCGCCGCCGGCTTTTAGAGCTTCTTTAGTCCAAAAATCTATGACAGACGGATTATGGATGCGGGCGAGTTTGGCTTTGCGAAATTCGGCATCGGTAAAAACTCTGGGTATTTCTATTAAAGTAGCGGGCTCCTCGTCTTCCATTAATAATAGAAGGGCATTGCGCATATATTGCTCAAACATTGGACCCATAGTTTCCGGTGGAAAAAGTTTGTTTAAGATACCCTGGATTTCGTTGACTATAAAAGTTTTTTCCTCTGGTCTTTCTCTATTCCATTCCAGCATATTAAGACCGATAGGATGATTAAAATCTCCCGGATTAATGATAATAACATCCTCAATTCTTTCGTCGGGAATAAGACTACTAATAGTTTCTACCAGATCGCCATGAGGGTCTATAATAGCGACACCTTGCCCACCTCTAATATCACTTAAAACCATATTAGTTAGCAGAGTAGATTTACCGGTGCCGGTTTGTCCAACCATGTAGACATGCCTGCGCCGATCTTCACTACTTATATAAACTCGGCGTCTTTCACTTCTAAAAGAGGTTTCACCAATTAAAGTACCAGACTCGCTTAATTTATTGGGAGGCGATGATTCTCGGGCGTTGAGCCAGTTAATCCTAGGGACATTACTAGTTGAGGTGGGAAAATGGAAAATACTAGCCAACTCCTCGGAATTTAAAATGACACTTTGTTTATCAACAAAATTTCTGAAGGAAAAATTATAGATAGCTGTTTCTTTATTTCTTGGTTTAATAAGTTTAAATTCATTGTGACGAGGCGAGGAAAGATTAGAAAAACCGGCAACTAAACCATCAATAATTGAGTCGGCCTCAATTTGGCTTTGGGCGCCGGCAATCAATCTGATATTAATATTAAATAAAGGTTTGGAGGCTTTTTTAATAATAGTTTCCAGTAAGTCGTTATCAACGGAGGGGTGATTTTCTAAGGCGCTACCCTCTGGCTTTTTTGAGGCAGATGAGATTAGAGCCTGGCCTAGTTCTTTGGTAAAAGAATTTGGAGTTTTAAAAACATCTGATTCATCTTTGCCAGCTCTTAAATCTTTGGCTTTACTTAAAATGGATTTTTTAATACCGCTTTCAGTGACAGGCTTAACTATAATTTGAATGGCGGCGCCTTCACCGACTTCGTTAATTTTAGAAAGACCGGCTAAAATTGGGACAAAGGTATCATCGTTTAGTTCGGTGTAGGTTCTAATGGGCAGGGCTATATTTTTAGTAGTTTTTAAATAAGCGATACTAAAGGCTCCGCCAGAGTTAAAAATATTAAAGTCACTACTTTCTTTTATTTCGGCCTCGGGCCAAACGCCGTGGATTTGTCTTAGAGCGGTTTGTTTAACTTTACGATGAATATCTAAGAAAAAATGGATTGATTCGCCGATATGAGGCACAGCCGCCTCTAGAGTAAAGGGGTGTTTTAGGGAGGCTAAAAGTGAAAATAATTCTGCGCTTTCGTTTATTTCTTCTTTAAAATCTCTATCGCCATCTTTATTATCTCTCTTAGGCAATCTGATAATTAAGAGAGTTTGATTTAAAGAATCATTGAAATTTTTTTTTCTAATATAAAAAAGATAAATAATACTTAAAATTATTGAGGCAGATACAATTAATATTAATAATAGAATAAGGTTAATCATTATTCTTTAATAACTCCTTTTTTAACTAGTGCTTCGTATACTTTATCTACAACTACGTCGTGAAAAGCGTCAATAATAAATGGATTATGCGATGCTTTAGCTTTTTTAATACCCTGTTTAATGCCTTTAGATAGGGTTAAGTCAACAAGATCTTCTATAACTTGTTTTTCTTTACCTCCGGCATTTTCCATATAGTCGGGAATTTTATTATTAGAAATTTGTGGGGTTGGAGTATTAGATTTTTCTAACTCATATTTTTTTTGAAGTATTTCTTTAACTACCTCTTTACCCTGAGAATCTTTATGTTCAGGATGTTTATGAAATTCTCCAACTTCTTGAGCTATATTTTCTATATCTTCTGTAGGGAAAAATTCATGACTTGGTTGTATTTCAGGCATATATATTTATTATACAGCTTTTGTTTATTTTCTTAAAATCTTAGTCTTCCCCTCGGGTGAAATTTTTATAAGTTTTTTATTGACTTGATTCATATTATTTCCACTATTTTAAATCTTGATCTTAGACCTTTTTTAATTTTAATTCTACCGCGACTAACCTCAAAATATTCACTAAGTATGTCTATAAGGTCGCTGTTAGCTCGGCCATCTATAGGCCTGCCCGAAACACGTACATGAAAAGTGCCATCTGCTTGCTGTTCCACTTTTTCCTCTCTGGAATTTGGGTAGATTTTAACATCAATTATCATAAATTTTATAATATAAATAAAAAACCCCAGACACAAGTCTCTGGGGTTTTTTATTTATTATATTTATTTATAAACAGCAATGGATGAGGTTAAAAATACGCCATTTTTATCTTTAATATCTGAATCGGAGGTTAAAGCAATTCTATCTCCAACTTCTATATCTTGAATAGATAATTCAATTTGCTCAACCGAACCATCATCGTTAACTTCACCGTATCTAAAAATTGAGGTGCCGTCGTTTATAACCGCCATTAATTCTCCTAAACCGCCTTCTTCTTTTGGTTTAATAGTTTCTAAAATAATAACGGAATCATAGACTTCTTTAGCTACGCCACTAATGGCATAAATCTGGGTAGCCGCTTCGGTTGGAAGTCCGATATTATTTTTACCAAAAGGGCCAGCGGTGTATAGATAATATCCACCACTTAAAATAATGATAACAACTAGTATTAAAATAAAGTCCTTTTTTTCCATTAGTTTTATTATACCTTATTTATATTTTTAGACCGTTGTGGATAAAGTTAAAAAGTATAATTTATCTTCATGGCCTTTTTAACTTTAAGTAAAGTGCTGGAGGCAATTTGACGAGCATGGTCTGATCCGTCGCGAATGATCTTATTTATTTTTTTGGTATCGCCGGCAAATTCTTGACGTCTCATTCTGATTGGATTCAAAAAATCATTTAGATTTTGAGCTAAAAAACTTTTAACCTCAACGTCGCCAACTTTACCTAGGCGATAACGCTTTTTAAGATCTTTAACTTCTTGTTGATCTCTAGCAAAAGCATCTAGATAAATAAATAAAGGATTACCCTCAACTTTGCCCGGGTCGGTGGTTTTAATACGATTTGGATCGGTATACATTTTAGAGACTTTTTTATTAACCTCATCTTTAGTATCCGAAAGATAAATAGCATTATTTAATGATTTACTCATTTTTTCTTTACCGTCTATACCAATGAGTCTCTGGTTATTTGATAGAACGGCCTCGGGAAGTGTGAGGGTATTTTTACCGTAAAGAGTATTGAATTTTTTAACAATATCACGAGTTAATTCAATCATAGGTAGTTGATCTTCACCAACGGGCACAAGCTCGGCCTCAAAGGATGTGATGTCGGCGGCCTGCGAAACAGGGTAAACCAGAAAACCAACTGGAATTTCTTTACCAAAGTTTTTTTGTTTGAGTTCGGTTTTGACGGTTGGATTTTGTTCTAGTTTACCAACGTTAACAATATTTAAATAAAAAATAGTTAATTCGGCTATTTCGGGTATTTGAGATTGAATAAAAATAGTCACCAGCCGAGGATCTAGACCGACTGATAAATAATCTAAAACTACCCCCCTAACATTTTCACTAACTTTTTCGGGGGTTTTAAAATTATCCGTTAGGGCTTGGACATCGGCCACCATAATAAACTCCTCGTTATTTTTTTGAAGATTAACTCTTTCTTTAAGAGAGCCAAGATAATGGCCAATATGCAAGGGGCCGGTTGGCCTATCTCCCGTGAGTATGCGTTTTTTAGGCATATATTGTTTATATTATAAGGTTTTAATAGTCTAATTACAATCTTAATTTCTGTTTCTTAAGGCCTCGGACAAAGTATCCTCATCGGCAAATTCTATATCGCCTCCAATGGGGAGGCCTCGACCGATTCTGGTTATTTTGTTAGTTAAGGCATATAACTCCTTCATGATTGTTTGAGCGGCTAAGTCTCCAAAAGCGGTCGGACTGATGGCGACAAGAATTTCATCTATTTTACCATTGTGTTCTTGATATATTCTTTCTTTAAGAGTGTTGAGTCTGGCGTTTTGATTATCATTTAAGAATCCGCCTCTTTTAAGGTCGCCTAAAATAAGATAGCGCCCTCTCCATTTGTTGGTACGCTCAAGCGAGATAAGATCGGTTTCTTTTTCTAAGATAGCAATACTGCTTGGACTACGAGACTCGTCGCGACAAATATAACAAAATTTTTCGTCTTTATCTTCATTGATAAAAAAACATTTAGGGCAGGTATTTATATTTTTAACTTCATCTAAAGTTTTAATGAGTTCGGTTAAAGTTTCTTTTTCGCTATTAACTAAATGAAAAACTAAACGAGTAGCTTGACGTGGGCCAATACCTGGAAGTTTGGCTAAAAGATTAATAAGTTTTTTGGTTTGATTAGAAAATATCATCGTCGGAGTGAGTCTTATCTATATTAAAGAAACTGGCTTTTTCGGGATCAAATCTAAGTTTAACGGTACCAGTTGGACCATTTCTATGTTTAGCGATAATAATATCGGTTATGTTTTGTTCGTCGACTGGAAGTTCCGGATTATCTTTACCTTTGCGATGAATAAATAAAACGACGTCGGCATCTTGCTCAATAGACCCCGAATCACGCAGATCAGAAAGTTTTGGCACTTTAGAATCTCTGGATTCTAGTCCGCGAGATAACTGGGAAAGAGCCAGAACGGGAATATTTAATTCACGAGCCAGGCCTTTAAGACCACGCGATATTTCGGCCACTTGTTGGACAACATTATCGCTTCTGATACGAGAGGTAATAAGTTGAAGATAATCTATAATCACAAAACCTAGACCATGCTCCATTTGAAGACGGCGAGCCATAGATCTGATTTGTAGAACGGTTGGCGAAGGGGTGTCGTCTATGAAGAGAGGGACGTTGGATAGTTTATCTAAGGCATTTTGAATAACCATAAACTCATCGTCGTTATGAATACGGCCGGTTCTTAGGCGCCACAAAGGAATACCGGATTCGGTTGATAGAAAACGCTCGGTTATTTGTTCTCGACTCATTTCAAGAGAAAATATACCAACCGGCTTATCACCTAATTTAGCGGCTTGACTGGCAATATTTAAAGCCAGAGATGTTTTACCAACAGACGGTCTGGCTCCTAGAATAATAAGGTCGGAGGGTTGTAGGCCTGATAGCATATTATCAATAGCAGTAAAGCCGGTTGGAACTCCTCTTAAGCCAGTGCCTTCTTTTTGATGAAGTTTTTCAATACGATTGTAAGCGCCTTGAAGCTCATCTTTTATATTAACAAAACGTTGAATAGTTGAGCGCTGGGAAATAGCTAATATTTTTTGTTCAATTGAATCTAACAGTTCGTCAATATCATCATTATTTTGGGTAGCTTTTTCATGAAGATATTCAGAAAGACTGATTAAATCTCTTAAAAGTTTTTTATCTTTAATAGCGTTGGCATAATGTTCAACATGGGAGGCGGTACTGACCTGGGCTACAAGCTCGGAAAGATAGGAGGCTCCGCCTATTTCGGTTAAGGTGCCTTTTTCCTTAAGAAAATTACTGACACTTATAACATCAATTGGACTACTTTTACCGAAGAGTTCAAAAATAGCTCTAAAAATTTTAGAGTGAATCGGGTGATAGAAATCGCCATAATCTATAATGTCGGCCACTTTATAGATGGCGTTTTTATCTATCATTAAAGAACCGAGGACAAATCGTTCGGCCTCTATGTTTTGTGGTGGAATTTTTAAATTGTCTATATTTTTAGCCATTAATAAAATTGTTGTGAGTTAAAATTGGTCCTTGATCGGTATCGTCTAAACGAAAATTTAAAGCCTCTATTTCTTTTCTAATTTTGTCAGCTTTATTAAAATCTTTAACAATTCTTAAAACTTCTCTTTTATCTATAAGATCTTTAATATTTTTAGGAACTCTATTTATTTTCATTTTTATACCTAAAATATTTAAAGAATTTCTAATAGCTTCCTCAATAGCTTTAGCTGATTTTTTATTTATATTTTTTATAGATTCTATGTTATTAATAAACTCAAAAATAGAGGCGATAGTTTTAGGAGTATTCATATCATCGTTTAAATTGGAGGTGAAATTTTTGTTAAATGAGTTTATAGAGGAAATTATTTTTTTATTTATATCGCCTTTATCGTTTTTATATTTTAAATAAACTAAAAAACTTTTAATTGATAGAAGTGAAGCTATTGATTGATTAATAAGAGATTCATTCCAGCTAAGAGAGGATCTATAACTAGAGGAAAGTACAATAAATCTTAAAACGTCGGCATTGTATTTAGTTAAAAAATCTTTAACTGTAATAAAGTTTTTTAAAGACTTGCTCATCTTTTCGTTGTTAAATGTAAGAAAACCAGTATGGAGCCAAATTTTAACAAAAGGCTTTTTACCGGAAAGACTTTCAGCTTGGGCTATTTCGGCTTCGTGGTGGGGAAATTTAAGATCGACTCCCCCGCCGTGTAAATCGTATTGTAGACCAAAATATTTTTCAGAGATGGCAGTGTCTTCTATGTGCCAACCCGGGCGCCCACTACCCCAAGGAGATGGCCAGGATATTGCTTGATTATCTTTGGTTTTTTTCCATAAAGCAAAATCAAAGACATCTTCTTTGGCTTTATCTAATTCAATGCGATAACCGGAACGCAAGGCCTCTAAGTCTTGCCCCGAAAGTTCGCCATAAAATTTAAATTTTCGCACTCTAAAATAGACCCCATTTTTGGTTTCGTAGGCATAGCCTTTGTCTATAAGTCTTTTAATTTGGTTAATAATTATACTAATAACTGAACTGGCATTAACATATTTATCAACCGAGATAATATTTAATTTTTTAGAAATTGTTTTATAATCCTTGGTTTGGGCAACAGCAAACTTTAAGGGATTTATTTTTAGCTTTTGCGCCCGCTCAATTATTTTGTCATCTATGTCGGTTATATTTTGCAGATATTCTATTTTATAATTTTGACTCCTTAAAAATCTGACCAGAGTATCAAAAAAAATATAAGTCCGAGCGTGACCAATATGCATAGAATCATAGACGGTTGGGCCACAAACAAAAAGCTTAATGACTTTTTTAGTCTTAATTATTTTTTTAAGTCTATTAGAAAGCGAATCGTGTAGAAACATTAACCGTATTATACGCTTTTTCCCATATAATTATCAAAATTGACTAATTAATGTCTTTGTGATAGTTTTGAGGTAGTATTTCAAAAATGGAGGTAGAATATGATGAGTACAAAACAAGAAAGTACCAGTCATATTCACAAGGCTCCTGAATTTTCTCTTAAAAAAACACTTTATATAAGTATTGAGGGTGGATTACCAAATAATGAGGGAATGAGTACGATTTCATCAAGAATATGCAACTCTCAAAGTGAGAATGATATAATCTTTATTTCTGATATATCATTGGGTAAATTTAAGTTTGTAAAGAATACAGTAAGTTTTTTTGATTGGTTTTGTTTTTTTCCAAGACAGAATGATTATAAGGATTGTTTATTATATCAATCCAATAATTTAAATTATGTCTGTTCGTGGTTTAGAGGGGGTTGCTCTAGAATCAAAGAAAAGCCCTCTATAGATCCGTGTATTGGTATTTTGGCGAGTAAGGAGGAGTTTTTAATGCATTGTGAGTTATTTAATAATGAAAGAAGGGGCGAGATTATATATAGGGAAGAGGAATAGAGAAAAAGGCCTTGTGAAAGTAAAAAGCGCATCAACTTAGATGCGCTTTTTTTATTTGATAGTAACTCTGGTTTCTAGTTGTTTGTGTCCTTTCTTTTTACGGTATCTAGTTTTGTTGTGATATTTAAAAACTATTTTTTTTTCACCTTTAACTTGGTCAGTTACCTCGGCCACTACTTGCTCGCCCTCTAGATAAGGGGTACCGATTTCTACTTGGTCGCCATTAATTTTCATTAAAACTTTATCAAAAATAACCTCTTGACCCGGCTCGGCTTTGAGTTTTTCAACGGCTAATTTCTGGCCTGGTTTTATGAGATATTGTTTACCTCCTGTTTCAATAACGTAATCCATATTAGTTGATGCCTATAATAACACCTATATAGATTAAAAGCAAGAGACTAATGAAAAAACTAGAAAAGGTAAGTAAATAAGATATTAATTTTTTTTTGGAGTATAGATACCAGGCTAAAAAAGTGTTAGTTAATATATATAATAAAACTATTAAAATAGTTAAAGATATATTTATAATAGAGCCGAAAGATTTAATACCTCTGAGGGCTTCAAACTTTATAATAAGAGAAACATCAAGTGGAAAAGAAAGATACGTAAAAGATAAGATGATGGAAATAATAACTAAGACTAAGCTAGATATAGTCGGGATAGATATAAGCGAATCTTTTAAAATTTTAATCATTTTTTATAATAAAAGCAGACTCGTCTGGGTCAAGAACTGTAATTTCTACTCCAAGACCATATTCTACACCAGCGGATATGGTCACGCGAGGAATAACATCTATATGCCAGTGATAATATTTATTTATTTTATCTAACGGGGAGGAGTGAATGTAAAAATTATAATCAGGGTCTTTAACGTTTTTCTTTAACATAGTGAGAGATTTTTGCAGAACTTCAACTACGCCCTCTAAAATTTTATCATTAGTTCTAGAAAACTCCGGAATTTGTTTTTTAGGAAAAACTCTAAAATCAAAGGGCTCCTTTGAGGCAAATCTGGTGAAACTTATAGCGTGTTCGTTTTCCGAGAGGATTCTTTTTTTATATTTTTTTTCAAATTTAATAATATCACTATAGCCGTAAGAATGATTTTTTTTATAATATTTATCTGCGCCATTAAGAGAGTTTAAAACCGAATTAGGAATAATCGGAAGACCAATAATTTGATAGTGAGGGTGAGGAACCGAGGCGCCGGCGGTGGGACCCCAATTTTGAAACATCATAGCGTATTTAATTTTTTTGGATTGCATAAATTTATAACGTTCTTTGGCGCCCTGAAAAACTAGAAGAGCGTCTTCTTTTGAGAGCTCGGAAAAATTTTGAGTTTGGCTTTTGGTAACTATTAAATCGTGAAAACCAAAGGCGGATAGAGTATTATAGGGGCCATTTTGATTTTTAGTTAGTTTAATATCTGATTTTAAGGCTGGATATTTATTGGGGAAAATTTGGACTTTCCAATTTTCTATATTTGGCTTTATAAAAGAAGGTTTTTCGTTTCCGCTTTTTTGTGGATCCCAAAATGGGTCTTTATTTTGGAGATCGACTTCTCTTTTTTGTTTTTGAATGTTGATGTGTTTTTTAGATCTGTTAGGAGAGATAATAACCCATTCTTTGGTTATTGGATCTTGTCTTAGTTCTAAATTATTTTTATTAATGGACATTTTTTATTTTAGTCTATTAGTAGCATACCAATATAAGACTTCTTTGGCTATTGGAACAGTGTTTAAACTTCCCTCTCTAGCATCCTCAACCAGCACAAGAATAGCTATAGCCGGATTTTTATAAGGAGCAAAACCAACAAAAAAAGCATTGGTTTTTTTATTATTAGAAACCTGCGCGCTACCAGTTTTAGCGCCAACTTGAACCGGGAGATTATGCATAATATAGGCGGTGCCATAATCTTTAGTGGTGGCGTCTAACATACCTTTTTGAATGTCGCCGATAAACTCTTTTATCTCGGGAGAAATATCTTTTAAAACTTTTGGCTCACGATGAGAGCTTGATAAATATGGGCTCATTATTTTACCTCCGTTAGCGATGGTTGAAATATAGTTTATAAGAGATATAGGTGTAATGGATAAATCTCCTTGTCCGATAGACACGTTATAGGTATCTCCCACTCTCCACGGAGAGCCGGATCTAATTTCTTTCTCTTCAGGATCTGGTAGAAAACCAACGGCTTCACCTCTAAGATCTATACCCGATGGAACATCTAATAAAAATTTTTGCCACCATAAGTTAAGACGTTTAATACCGAGACCAACGGTGTCTTCAAAGCCTCCACCAATATAGTAGTAATAAATATTACTACTTTTAGCTAGGGATGAGTAAACATCAACCCAACCATTTGGGCGCCAGTCAACAAAACGAGAAGGATTATTTGCATCATATGGATTAGGAACCTCTATATAACCTTTAGAGAAAAAAATGTCTTTAGTGGTAACAACTTTTTCAGTAAGTGCGGCTAAAGCCACTAAAGGTTTTATGGTTGAGCCTGGATTATAAAGACCGGAAACAAAACGATTAAAGAGAGGTCTTTGAGGATCAGTTAGAAGTGGTAATCTTTCATTGGAGCGATCGTCGTTGGTAAAAGCATTATTATCAAATGATGGAAAAGAAAGGGCGGCTAATATTTCTCCAGTTTGAGGATTTATAGCCAAACCAACACCCGATGTTCTATCTAAATTATTTAGAGCTAATGACATACGGTCATAAAAAAATTGTTGCAATTCGGCATCTATAGTTAATTTAAGAGTATGACCAGACTCCCCTTTTTCTATTTTATAATTTTCAATTATTTCTCCTCTCACATCTTTAAAATCTATAAGAGTACCCTTTTTGCCTCTAAGGTATTCATCATAATAAAGTTCCAGGCCAGCTTTACCAATATCATCTCCCAAATCCAGTTTAGCGTTTTGTTTTAAATCGTCTTTAGTCACTTCAGCCGTATAACCCAGTATATGGCTAAAAGTGCCCGGATAAAGATAATGACGACGGTAATCATCAACTATAAATATGGAGGGTAGTTTTTGACTTTTTATAAAAAGAGCGTCCTCAAGATTGATATTTTTAGCTATTAAAAGCTCGCTATTTCTTTCAAGATTAATGGCTTCTAATTTTTCTTCTATGGCAACTTCATTTAAGTTTAATATATTTGAGATGGTTTTAATAATATATGGTTTTTGATCATTATTTAAAAAAAGATCAGCTACATTTATAACCACTGAAAATGTGGGTATATTCTCTACTAGCGGTACGCCATAACGATCAATAATTAAACCGCGCGGAGAGGGGGTTTTAACTTCACGAGTAACATTGGATTCGGAACGGTCTATATAGAAAGCGCCTTTAACTATATTTAATTGAATTAAACGAAAAGCAACGATAGTAAAAGAAAGTAATAAAAAAATTAAAGCTATTTTAAAAACATTATTACTAACTGGCTTTTCTATGGAATCCACACTACCTATAGTTGAGACACATTCATCAAAAATAAACTTTTTATCTTTTTTTCTTTTAAACATTTTTTAAAAAACTTATTAACCCAATAGTGAAGATAAATAAAATTACATTTAACATTATTTCTAAACCCACCAGATAGGTGCTTTGTATAATAAAATTATAATTTATTAATAAATATAGTAAAACTGTGCCTATAACTATTATAAGACTAGAGTTAGTTAAGTTGCTTAAAGATAAATAGCGTTTGCTCATAATTATTAAGATAATTACAAAAGATAGAGCCAATAATTCAAAGCTAATAACAGGCTCAAAGGCGGATGAGGCAAAACCGATTAAATAAACTAATAATGATTTTGAGGTGTTAAAGCCAAAAAATAAGGCAGAGACAGTTATGACTAAAAGTAGATTTGGAACTAAACCAAAAATATTTAAAATATTACTGGCGACGGCTAAACCAAAAATAAAGGCTAAAAGGCAAAGATAAAAAAATATTTTATAATTTTCCTTCATTTTTTAATACAAAAACTTGTCTTAATTCATTAAGGCTATAGGGAAGATTAACAGAAACTTCCCAGAAAGGACTACTGTCATCACCGACAACCTGGCCAACCTGGCCGACTATAAGCCTAAAAGGAATGTTATTAGGATCGGCTGAAACTATAACATCGCTGGGATTTATTTTTTCTTTCTTACTAATAAGAACTACTTTGGGCTCAATGCCAGCCTTAAACAAACCTCGGGTAAGTTGAGGCCCGATATAAACCGGAAATTCCCAACTAGGGTCAAAAACTGTTTTGATAGTGGCATATTTACCATATGAGTTTAATACTTGACCAACAAGATTGTTGTCTATAATAATTATATCTCCGACACTTATAGGCGTTGATTCTTCATTAAGACTGATAGTGAGACGAGATTTATCGTTAAAAGGATAATTAGAAAATATGGTAGAGGATATTTTATTGTTATAATTTTCTTCTATAATTTTGAGGCCACCATTTTTTAGAGAGGCCACTTCGGCTTTGAGAATATTGTTTTCGGCTTTAATTTTAAGAATATTTGAATTTTGATTTAATTTAGGGATTTTTGATTTAATTGTAAAAAAAAAATTATTATTAGTACTAAAAGAAATAACAGCTATAACAGCTATAGAGAAAACAGCTAACTTAGTAAAAATTCCCTTCATATTAATTAATGAATGAATGTGATGGCACTACCGCCCACCATGACCGTTAGAACTATAAGAGTGAAGATAATAACTAAAATTTTTTTTATGATTTTTTTCATAGATTTATTTTACAGTATTATTTCTTTAGGGCGAAGTGGATCATCTAATATATACTCAAGTTTGTTGTAATTTTCTACTATAGAGCCTATACCTCTAATAACACAGGTGAGGGGCTCTTCTATAATAGTGGTTTTAATACTGGTTTCTTTGGCAATTAGAGAATCTATGCCTTTGAGAAGAGCCCCACCGCCACAAATATGGATACCTTGACGTAACATATCACCAACGAGCTCTGGCGGGGTGGCCTCAACTACCTCTCTAACAGATTCAACTATTATTTTAATAGGTTTGGTAATACTTGATCTAACTTGAGCGCCTTTAATAATGGCTTCTTTAGGAAGGCCGGAGGAAACATCACGCCCGCGAATAGACATCTCTATTTTTTCTCCTTGAGAAATAACGGAGCCAATTGATATTTTAATATTTTCGGCGGTAGTCTCTCCAATAATCATTTTAAATTCATCTTTAACAAATTTAATAATTTCTTCATTAAGATTATCGCCGGCTATTTTAAGACTTTTACTAACAACCGTGCCACCCATGGAGATGATGGCTATTTCAGTCGTGCCACCACCTATATTGACTACAACATTAGCGGTTGGTTCTTCAATTGGAAGATTGGCCCCTAGGGCAGCGACGATTGGCTCTTCTACAAGATAGGCCTTACCGCCACCAGAGGCAATAGCAACCTCCTCAACCGATTTTCTTTCCACCTCGGTTAAATTGCTGGGGACACTTAAAATAACTTTAGGAAAATTTAATAAAGAAGAATTTGAGTTGTTAGCTTTTTTTAATAAATGTCTTAAAACTTCTTGAGTCATTTCAAAATCTGAAATTACACCCGAGACTAAAGGCTTTATAACGGAAACGTGTAAAGGAGTGCGACCAAGCATATTTTTAGCATTTTCACCAACAGCTAAAACTTGATTAGTTTTATTGTTAATAGCAGCGATGGCCGGTTCGTTAATAACAATGCCACGACCCTTCATATATATCAAAATATTACTGGTCCCAAGATCAATGCCTATATCTTTTCCAAAATAGCTAAAAATACTGCGCATAAATGTGTGCTTTTATATAATACAAATATTAATAAACTTAGATTACCTTTTTAAAGGCCTCGCTTTCGGTGATAAGCTTAGCGGTTTTTGATGAACGGGCTTTATACTCTATTTTACCTTTAGTTTTTGAACTTATGATAAATCGATGCGGAATACCATAAAGATCTGATTCGGACAACCTTTGACCAACACTTAAATTAATTCTATCATCCAGAAGAACATCAATCCCCTTTTTAATCATTTTATTATATAGAGATTTGGCTTTCTTTAAATCTTTATTATCTCCAATGGCTATAATATGGGCTTTGAAGGGGGCTACATCAGCTGGCCATATTATACCATTATCATCGTGGTTGACTTCAACTACAGTTCCTAGTGCGCGCCCTAAACCTATGCCATATGAGCCCATGACAACTGGTTTTAATTCACCTTTTTCGTCTTTGTATAAAAGTCCAATTTTATCGGAAAACTTGACGCCTAGTTTAAAAATGTTGCCAACCTCAACGGTTTTAATTTTAGCAAATTTTTGGTGGTTACATTCAGGACAGACTAACATTTCTTTTTTAATTTCATCGTTAACGGCTACTTTACATTTTTGACAAACATAAATTATGTCCTCACCAGATTCAGTTTCGGTTTGAAACTCATGTGAGTATTTACTAAAAGAACCACCGGAGGCGTAGGTTTTATAAGTTTTATCTCCTAGGCCTATTTTTTTAAATATAGTTTGATAAACTTTAGAAACTTTTTCATAAAAATCATCTAAATCTTCTTGACTCGCGTGAAAAGAATATAAATCTTTCATAACAAACTCTCTGGTTCTTAAAATACCACTTTTAGCTCTAGCCTCGTTTCTAAATTTTGTTTGAAATTGATAAATATATTTTGGAAGATCTTTATACGAATTAATGTGATTTTTAAGAAGATTAGTTAATGGTTCTTCGTGAGTGAAGGCCAAACCTAATTCACTTTTATTTTGAAGATTGGTTTTAAACCAAACATCAACATCTTTATTATCCCACCGATTAGTCTTTTGCCAAATTTCTTTAGCCTGAAGAGCGGTTAGGTTAATTTCTTGACCGCCTAATTTATTCATCTCGGCTCTAATTATATGCTCAATTTTATTATGAACTTTGAGACCGAGAGGTAAAAGGGAGTAAACGCCAGCCATTTCTTTATTAATAAAGCCAGCTCGCAAAAGAAGGTTGGCATTTTTAGAGACTTCGTCCTTGGGGGTGTGTTTAGTGGTTTTAGTAAAAAGGTTTGATTGATACATATTAAAATAACTATACATTTTTGCTTGATTTCAAGCAAATAAAAAACAGCTAAGCTGTTTTTTATAAAAATGTAAAGATGTCTTTTATGGTTACAAAAATCATAAGCAATATCAGTAGAACAAAGCCCACTAGATTAGCGTAGCCTTCTATTACTTGAGGAACTTTAGAGCCTTTAATTTTTTCAATTAGAAGAAAAAGAAGGCGTCCGCCATCTAGAGCTGGGAAAGGTAGAAGGTTTAAAATGACAAGATTGATTGAGATGATGGCTATAAGGTGGAAAAGAAAGAGAATACCATTACTACCAATTTGATAAGCGATAGAAAAAATTCCAATTGGACCAGCCACTTCGGGGACCACACCAATAAATATTGAGGTAATCATATTCATAAAGCCAAAAAATATGGCTTCTAGAGAATTTAAAGTGGCTAGCCCGCCGTTTATAAAATTCATAGGAAAACTTGTTTTTTCTATGCCTCCACCTGATAAGGAAATGCCTAAAGCACCCTCACCTTTTGGTGGATTAAGGCGAGGAGTAGTTGTTATTTGTATATTTTCACCTGATCTTTTTATAGAGAGAATAACAGCCTCGCCTGGTATATTAACTACTGAATTATTTATAAATAAAACAAAGTCATCAACTGAAGTAAACCCGGTTATTATATCCCCAGCCTTGAGTCCAGCTTCTTTGGCCGGAGAATTATTAGAAACTGATTGAATAGCCACAAAGCCTTCGGTGCCAATAAAAAAAATGATGGAAAATAAAAACCAAGCAGTTATTAAATTCATAAAGACGCCGGCTGATAAAACTATAGCTCTCTTCCAGGCCGGCTGATAGGCAAAACTTTGTTTTTTTTCTACTAGACTACTAGCCTCATCTAACGGAGACTCACCAAATATTCTAACAAAACCCCCAAAAGGAATAGAGTTGAGAGAATATAAAGTGCCTCTGTATTTTTTACCAAATATTTTAGGAGGAAAGCCAATGCCAAATTCATCAACTTTAATACCAAATAATTTAGCCGTAAAAAAATGGCCAAATTCATGGACTAGAATAAGAAAAATAAGGCCGATAAAAACAATTAAACCTATCATATTTTAAGATCCTCTATTTTATTTTTTAATAATGTTTCAACTTTATTATTAATTTGGTCTATTATTTTTTGAATTTTTTCTTTATGGGAAAATCTTTCATCTTCTGAAATTGAGCCTTCTTTAGCTTCGGACTCTATTTTTTTATTAGCTGAATCCCTTAATGACCTGATTTTAATACGGGCCTCCTCGGCCAGCTTCCCGGCTATTTTGATAATTTCATTTTTTCTTTCATCGGTTAAGCTTTGGATCTCAACGTGAATAGTTGAGCCATCAACTCTGGGGTTTAGTTTAAGGTTTTCTATAATAGCGTTTAGGATTGATTTAGTATTATTAATATCCCAGGCGCTAATATTTATTTCTTTGGGAGGTGTAATAGAGATAGAGGCTATTTGTTTAACAGGTATTTTGGAACCGTAAACATCTACTAAAATATCCTCAACCATTTTAGCGTTGGGGCGATTACTTCTTAAAGAAGAAAATTCACTTGATAAACTTTCAATTGTTATATCTAATGATTTTGTAAGCTCTTTTAAATCTATCAACATATAGTTTATATTATACTTGTTTTAACTCTTCACTCAAGGCTTCAAGTTGAAGTTTTTTATTAACTGATAATTCGTTGACTCTAGTATTTATGTTTAAAACTTTATTTATTTTTGAATAATTATTTTTAATATCCAGACTTAAATAATTAATAACATTTTGTAAAAACTTTTTGGTATTATGGTCGGCTATATTTTTAAGAAAATCTTTAGAGTACTCTCTAGATAAAAATTCTTTGACTTCTTTTATTTCTTTATCCGATAATATTGGTTTATTTTTATTTTCTATAAAAATTGATTGGGCGCGAGAAATGATGGTTTCAAGTAAAAGACTTTTATGTTTGACTAAAATTATTATAAGACTAAATTTAGGAGCCTCCTCTATTATTTTTAGAAGAGCGTTTTGACTTTCGGTAGTTAAAGACTCACCTTCTTCTATAATAAGTATTCTTTTAGAGTTGATTAGAGGCTTAATATATAAAAAAGTTTTAGCTTCCCTAACCCTTTCAATACCAATGGAATTTTCATCTTCTTTTGGTTGCAAAATATAGGTATCACTTAGATTTTTATTATCTTCTATAAACGAGGCTAAATCTAAAGCTTGTTTTTTTAACTCGTGATGGTTATCTCCAAAAAATATGTAGGCGTGATTTAAAGAATTCTCTTTAAATAATTTTTTTAAGTTTTCAGTATTGAACATTAACGTGAGAGTAAAGTTCTCTTATAAACATCTAGATGGGAAAGAATAAGCCCGGTGCCACGAGCGACACAAAATAGAGGCTCTTCGGCTTGATAGGTTGGGACCCCTAAAATTCTTTCAAAAAATTCATCTATATTGCGGAGAAGTGCTCCGCCACCTGAAAGAATAATGCCCTTATCCATAATATCGGCTACCAATTCTGGAGGAGTGTCGTTAAAAACATTTTGAACACCACTCGCAATATCATTTAATAAAGGACTTAAACTTTCGGCTATTTCGTTGGAGTTAATGATTAAATCTTTTGGCAGACCGGATATAAGATCTAAGCCTCTTAATTGAAATTCCAGTTTTTCTTTAGTGGGTAGGGCCGAGCCAATTGATATTTTAACACGTTCGGCCATTTGCTCACCAATAGAAAGTGAATATTTCTTTTTAATATAGTCCATAATAGTGGCATCAAATTTATTACCAGCAATACGCATTGATTCCCAGGAAACTATACCTCCTAAAGAAACGACCGCCACTTCGGCGGTGCCACCACCAATATTGATAATCATATTACCGGTATGAGCATTAATAGGAATACCGGCCCCGAGAGCGGCGAGGATTGGTTCGCGGACAATAAAAACTTCTTTGGCGCCAGCTTCTTTGGCGGCGTTCATAACAGCCCGACGTTCGGTTTGAGTGATGCCAGCTGGAACTGAAATAACAACCTCTGGTTTTACAATATGAAACCGACCCACAGCTTTACCGATAAAATATTGGAGCATAGCTTTAGTAATAAAGTAGTCGGCGATAACGCCATCTTTTAAGGGTCTATATGAGGCGATATCCCCCGGAGTACGGCCGACCATTTCTTTAGCTTCACGCCCAACAGCTAAAACTTTGTTCTCTGGTTTAGCTAGGGCCACAATAGTTGGCTCGTTAATAATGAAGCCACGACCGGGTACAAAAACAACCGTGTTAGCGGTTCCGAGGTCTATACCGATTTTAGTGACAAACATAGGTTAAATACTATGATACTTTACTGTTATTTTGGCTTTTACGCAAGTTATTTATAATTTGCCTTAAGATGTTTTTTGTATTATAGTGAGCCCTATGTCAAAGGGTGGCCGAAGAGTATTGTTTTACTCTCTAGTATTAGTATTTATAATAGTTGGAACTATAACTATATTTTATTCTCGTGGTTTTAGGATTGATTTTGATACATTAACCCTTAAAAAAACCGGAGCTATTTTTATACGGACAGAGCCTAAAGAAAGTATTTTATTTGTGGATGATAAAGAAATTAAGAGAAATGATGGATTTTTATTATCAGGCACATTGGTTAAAAATTTAGTACCACAAACTTATAAGATAAGGGTTTCTAAAGAGGGTTACATTGATTGGATAAATGTTTTACCGGTTAATCCGGGAGTAGTGACCGAGGTAAAAGATATACTGCTATTACCTGAAGCGGGCATAAGCTTTGAAAACACATCCACCTCAACAAAAGATTTCTGGCTTTTTAGTGATGTCGTCATATTAGCTGATACACAAGCTGGGCTTATTTATAATGGTTACATATTATCGGGTGATATTTTTATAAAAGAAACAATTGATCACGATAAAGTTATAACTTATAACGCACGAAGAGATACATATTTAATGAATGACGTTAATAATAAATCTACAATTAATATAAATTTATTATTCAACACGGAAAGAGCTAATAAATTTGGATCGCTTGATAAAGGTGGCGTGATTAATGTTTTGCCCTCACCAAGAAATAGCGGAGAGGTTGTAGTCTTATCACAAAGAGCTATTTATATACTCAATATAGACACCAAAGAGGTAAAACTTATTTACGATGAGTTATATGAGGATGCTTTATTTAGAAGTGGAGATTTAATAGTTTATAGTAAAAATAAAATTAATTTTGTAAATATTGACACAGCTGAAATAAAAAAAGTCATAACAGTTAGTCAGGCTATTAAAGATATTAAAATATTTAATAACTCTAAAAATGACGCCATAATTTTACTTAAAAATGGGTCATTAAACGTATTACAGAGAGAGCAGTATGAATTAAAAGAAATAGATAAAGAGGTAAAATCACTTTATACAACAGAAAATAATTTATTTATATATTTAAAAGAATCTGGTCTAACTACAATCTATAATACTGAAAAGGAAAGAGCTTTAACAACTCAACTACCTAGAGTTGATTTAATAAAAGATATTAAACAAGTTTTAGATAATCACTTTTTAGTGCTTTACCCTGACTCATTATTTTTAATGCATGTAGCAGATTTTAATATAGGACTTGAAAATCCTCAATTATCACTTAATAAAATGGTAACCGATGAAATTGAAAAAATTGCTTTAGATGGTCGTGGGGTTTTGTATTATTTAAATAGTGACGAGGAGTTATACTCTAGTTTATATTTTAGAGAAGTGTTTTAAATATTTTTCTTTTTGTCCGATAAAGAAGGCTAATAAGCCTCCTAATAAATCAAATAATAAATCTCCCATAGTATCAGTTAAGCCTTGCTGACTTATCCATAAATCCGGCAGGCCATTTTTTATAATTATAAATAAATCAACAGAAAACTCAAAGAATTCCCAGAGAACTCCTATAAACGCGGTAAAGCCTAAAACTATAATAAAATCACCTATAAAATTTGATTTACCAAATATACCGGGAGCAATATTTTTTATCCATATAATTAATAAAGCGGTCCAGAAGCCACCCATAAAATGCATAGGAATATCAAGCCAGGGAATGGAAAAATACCAGGAACGAAATACCGCTATAATATGGATCAAAATGATTATACTAAGCAGAATATAAATGTTTTTTAATTTAATCATATTAGGTTATTTTACACTATATTTGTTAACGTTTTTGCCTTTCAGGTGACCGTTAACGTTTTTGCCATTGAGGAGCACGACGGGCTTTTTTAAGTCCTGGTTTTTTACGCTCAACCATACGAGAGTCACGAGTTAGAAAACCGGCAGTTTTAAGTTGACTCTTAAATTCTGGATTTATTTTTACTAAAACCCTGGAAATACCGTGTCTAATAGCCTCGGATTGGGCGTTTATTCCCCCACCTTTAACGTGGACACTGATGCCAACTTTGTCTTTAAAATCCACAGTTTTAAATGGAGCATACGCATCGTCTACCAACTTATCCATTTTAAAATAATCTTTTGGGGTTTGGTCGTTGATAGTATTTGAAGTTTTACCCGGATAAAGCCTGACTCTAGCCACAGCGGTTTTTCTTCGGCCAATATCCTCAAAATATGTATTTGTAGTTTTTTCCATATTAATCTTTAATAATTAATCTTTTCATACGGTCGGAGCGTAATTTATTACTTGGCAACATCCCAAAAACGGCTTTTTGAATTACCTCTTTGTGATTTTTACTGAATATCTCTTTATAGGTTCTTTTTTTTAAGCCACCAGGAAAACCGGTGTGATGGTAATAAATTTTATCGTCAGCTTTGCGACCACTAACCTCAATTAATTTACTATTTTTAATAATAACTTTATCAGTACCTGGTTTATAGGACTCAAAATCAGCTTTATTTTTGCCTTGCAAAAAGGTAGCCGCCCGAGTAGCAACTCTGCCCAATTTTTGATTTTTGGCATCAATAATATGTTCCATGGTTATTATTTTACAAATTCTATAATAGCTCTTTTACCACCATCTCTTTTAGTTACTTTATCAAGTTTGGTAATTTTAGTATAGCCACCTTTTCTTTCGGTATATCTTTTAGCTATATCAAAATATAATTTTTCGGCAGTAGTTTTATTTAAATTGGCAAGTAATTTTCTAAAAGAGGCTAAAGTTTGTTTTTTAGCGGTAGTAATCATTTTCTCTACTTTTGGTCTTAACTCTCTAGCCCGAGCCTCGGTGGTTTCAATTTTTTCTTTTCTAATGAGATTATTAGCTAAACCCTTAATAAAGGCTTGACGTTCGCCCCTCTTTAATCCAAATTTTCTACCTACTTTACCTTTATTCATACTTATTTAGACTCATCAATACTATCAGTCTTTTTGTTTTCGTCAAGAGAATCCTCTATTTGAGCAAAGTGCTCCTTTAAAATACTGGCTGATTTTATTAAAGCTTCTTTTGGCTTAATAGTACCATCAGTTTCTATGGTGAGATTAATTTGATTGTAGTTTGTGCGATCTCCAACACGAACATCTTCAATAGTATAGTTAACTTTAGTAACCGGTGAAAATAAAGAATCAACAGCTACTCTACCAATATCTAGTTTTTCATCTTTACGATTATTAGCTTGAACATAACCAAAACCTCGCTCCACTGTGATTTCTATATCCAATTCGGCCGACTTACCACTTAAAGTGGCAATATGCTGGTCTTTATTCATAATCTCAATTTCTGAATTAAGTTTTATATCACTGGCTTTAACATCGCCCTCACCTTTAGATTTTAAGGTGATAGTTTGTGGCTCGTCGCTGTGCATTTTAAAGCGAATTTTTTTAAGATTCATAGACAACTCAACTACATCCTCAACCATACCATTTATGACGGTAAATTCGTGATCAACTCCTTTAACTTTTATAAATGTAATGGCCGACCCCTTTAAGGAAGATAAAAGAGCTCTTCTTAATGAATTAGCGATTGTAACTCCATAGCCTGGGTAGAGGCCAGAAATAGTGAAGACCCCCTCGGTGTTATTTTCTTTCTCTAATTTTATTTTAACGTTTTCGCCTATATTGTTTTTATTCATAAAAAATTTTTATTTTGAGTAGTACTCAACGACTAAATTTACATCAAAAGGAACATCGACTTCTTTTGGTAATGAAACAATTTTACCCTCCAGTTTTTCAGAATCTAGCAACAACCAGAATGGTGAATTTTGTTTTTTTAATTTTTCCTTTAGATTGGCAAAACGGGTTAATTCGCGAGAGTTACTTGATATACTAATTATATCATTAACTGAAACTTCAAAGGCGGGATAAGTTACTTTTTTAGTATTAACCGAAACATGACCATGTAAAACCATTTGACGAGAAATATTTCTTGAGCCGGCTAAACCTAGGCGAAATACAGCGTTATCCAGTCTTCTTTCTAAAATTTCAAAAACTTTATCACGAGTAACTTCTTTAGATTTAATGGCTTTGGCAAAAATTTCTTTAAGTTGTTTTTCTTTTAATCCATAAATGACTTTAAATTTTTGTTTCTCTTTTAACTGAAGACCAAAATCGGATATATTACTTCTTTTTTTACTATTACCATGTTGACCCGGCTTATAGGGACGCTTAACCATGGCTGATTTTGGGCTCAAAGAACGCTCAGCTTTTAGACCAAGTCTTTCCCCCAGGGCACGTTCAATTTTTTCTTTAGGACCTCTCATATTTTTATACTCTTCTTGTTTTTTTTGGTTTTGGACCGTTGTGGGGAATCCCCGTTACATCTTTAATACTTAAAATATCAAAGCCTTGATTAGACAGAGACCTAACGGCTGAATCTCGGCCGGTACCTACTCCTTTGACTATAATATCAATGGAACGAAGATTTGATTTTCTTAATTTTTCGGCAATAGAGGCTACAATTTTAGAGGCGGCGAAAGGAGTTGATTTTTTAGGACCATTAAATCCCAGAGAACCAGAGGTGGTCCAAGCAACCACATCTCCTTTATCGTTAGTAACGGTAATTGAGGTGTTGTTATATGAAGCCGACACATATACTTTAGCGTGCTCTAACTTTTTATTAACTGATTTTGATTTAGAACGAGCGACAGCGTTTTGAATTTTATCGGCTTGCTTTAAAGCATCAGAACTTGATTGTTTAACTATTTTTTTCTTACCCATATTACTTTAATTCTACTTTACGTTTACCACTACCGACCGTCTTGCGTACATTACCTCTGACAGTTCTGGTATTACGCCTAGTTCTCTGACCTCTTAAAGGTAAATTTTTGGAATGACGATTACCTCGGTATGATTTTATTTCTTTGAGTCTTGCAATATTTTGTTTAATTTCTTGACGAAGATCTCCTTCAACTTTAATACTTGATTCCAGAAGTTGTTGAATTTGACCTACCTCGTCTTGAGTTAAAGTTTTAGCCCTTTTATCTTTATCTAATTTTAGAGATTTGATTATATTTTTAGAGGCGGTCGGGCCAACACCAAAAATATAAGTCAGGGCTACTTCTAGCCTTTTATTATCTGGTATGTTAACTCCTGAAATTCTCATAATGTTTTAACCTTGACGTTGTTTATGACGAGGATTTTTACAAATAATAAAAATACGGCCCTTTCTTCTAACAGCTTTGCAATCTTTACATCTGGCTTTAACTGAAGCTTGTACTTTCATTTTATAAACGTTTAGTGATACGGCCACGCCTATCATCATATGGAGTGACTTCAATAAAAACCGTATCACCGGGTACAACCCGAATACGATGAATACGAAGTTTTCCAGCTAGATGAGCAAGGATTTCTTTTCCTTCTTCAGTGACGGTCCTGAATTTTAGTCCAGGGAGCGCTTCTGTGATCGTGGCTTTAATAATATTATTCTTCATTCTCAAGACGGGACTAATCTTAACATAAAAATTTATAGAGTGTCAATAAGCCTACTTGACTATTTCTATGTTAATTTTACTTGTATTGTCAGGTGATTTTTTAACCCAAAACGGCCAAAATGATATTTTAGCTGAAGCGACACCATCCAGAGAGGTTATGTAGTTTTTAAGATCAGCCGAATTCTTACCCTTAATGGCTTGTTTAATAGTTTCATCGTCTATTAAACGAGTAGCGACTCCGTTCCAATCAACATTAAAGAAGATAGAGTTTGAATCAATATTAGTAGAAATATTATTAAATAAAAGTTTATTTTCTTCAAGAGAAACACTGAAACCAATTTGATCCGAGGCTTTCTTTTGTAATAATTCTAAGAAAGAAATTTTTGGAAAAGCGATGGTTTTAAGTTGACCTTCGCCATAAACGGAAAATTTACCTTCCTTATTTATATCTTCAACTATTTCTATTTTATTGATTGTTATTTTTGAGGCATCTGATAAAACTATAAAGTTTTCAGGAATACTGTTTGAGGAAAAAGCTTTAAGGTTTTCGGCAAGTTGTTTTTCAACTTTAGCCTTAGCTTTTTTAGCATCCTCATCGGTTGGGAAAGAAATAACACCAATAAAACCTCCGGCCATATTAGAGAGAGACGCCCCATAAAAAGCTTTGTATTTTGAGGTGCCTTGAAAGCCTGGGATAGAAAATCTTTCAACTGGTCCGATATTATATTCTGCGCCAGGTTTGTCGGCAATAACTTTAGCATCAATACTGGAAGGTGCAATCTCACCATCTACTATATTAGCGCCCGGCACAGTGATATTGTCTACCAGTCTAAATAATTTACCGTCTGGAGTTAAAAGCCTGGTAGTGGCTACGAGTGGTTGACTGGTTGAGCTAAAAGCATTATAAATTTTAATCATACCGGTAGCCTTTTTTTCAACCTTTTTTTCACCCGAGGTATTAAATTCTAAGGTTAAATTCTTTTTTTCTGTAAATACTTCTCCGGCTATTGTATTAGCTGTTAGATCATTTTTTTCTACACCAGATATAACAGAAACCTTTTCTTCAAATTGCCAAGGATATTCTTCAACATTCAAACTAACAGAAACTCTGGGAGCAGTGGTGATGGCGGCGATAGTAAAAACCGGAATAATAATAGCCACGGCAGCTATAAGGCCCTTCATATGACCTATTTTAGGAAGAAAGAGTTTTGGTTTATTTAATTTATCTTTGGCAGTAAAATCTACTTCTGCAACATCGTCTTTCTCTAAGACAATTTGTTTAGCGACTGTTGGTTCTTGAGCTATAATATCTGACATACTTTTTTTGTGCATTGAAAGAAAGGGATTAATACCGGGCAGTTTAGCAGCCTTAGCCAGAGCTAAAGCCTCATCGTCAACTGATTCAATAAGAAGATTTTTAGAGTCGGCCTCGGCCTCTCTTTTGATAAGGTGAAAATTGGCGACAGAATTTGATATTTTTGAGCTTTTAGGAATAACCAAAACAATGTCTTTTTCGTTAGATTCTAAAATTTTTTCTACTACTATAGATGGGTCGTCGTTTTTATTGATAATTAACTTTTTCATAATATATTTTTATTATAACAGAAATTTTATGGAATAAGCCATTTAGCTCTTCTTTCGGCTAACTTATTAAGTTCATCTTCTCTATTAGAATAATGATAACCAAGAAGCCCCGACAAAGCGGTGGAAATTGAAATACTATTATTTAAATCATAATTGAAGCCTGCCTTCTCTATAATATCTTTCATATTTATTACATTAAATAAAGGGGGTTCTTTAATTAAACAATCACTTAAAAGACTGTAATCAGCCAAAATATAATTTTTATTTTTAGACTTAAGATGATATTTAATGCTTTTAGAGAACTCCTGCCATTCTTTATGTACTAAATCTTTTAGAAAACTCATCATTTTATAGGAAGCTTTGCCTTCTATATATAAATCATATATTTTTGAGGCAGTGGCTTCTTCAATATCAAAAAATTCCTTAATGCCTTGAAGGAGATTTTGGTGATTAAAATTTTTAGAGTCTTTTAGACTTATAATAGGGTCAGATATATTATCTTGAAATCTGGCTTTAGGGTTGATATCTAAAACAAGCGAGTTATGGGGTAAAAGTCTTAATAAATTAAATTTGTCTTCTGATTCAAAAAAATGTACACAGGCCAAACTTTCAATCACTCCGATTTGAGAAACAAAAACTATGTCCGATTTTGGTTTTATTTTTGATTCTATAAGTCTAAATAGATCCCGATTAATAAAGGTCTGCTCAATAAGAAATTCTATAGTATTAGCTTTAAAGCCGATGGGATTTAAAACTTTATGCTTATTAATACGAACGCCTAAGATTCTAATATTGGCTAAAATTATTTCTGTTTCTAAAACATTTAATTTAGCGACGGCTTTGGCTTGATAGTGATTTAAAAATTTCCAAACAGCTTGAGAAATTATGTTTTCCAGTTCACCTGAATCTATTTCTTTTTTAACGTCGTTTCTAGTAACACTCACCCAGGCTGGAAAAGTTACGACCGATTTATCATCGCCTAATATTATAACTTTAGAGGCTTGAGGAATTTTTAAAGAATTTAAGATAGCTTCAATATTATCTGTTTCTATTTTTTTAAAGATTATGCCGTTTAATTTTATGGAATTATCTTTAACAAATAAATTAGTGGAGCGTATAAAATTATGAGAGATTTCAAGAACCACAAATCGACCAGACTCGTGGCGATTTATTATTTGATCTAAAGTATCTAAAACCTTCATGCTTAATATTCATTTTACGAGAAATTAGGTTTTAGCACAAATGAAAGATGGTTTTTTAAAAAAATATATTTTTATATATAAAAATATCCTTGCAAGAGATTGATAATAGCTTTGGTTTCCAGTTCTTCATAGGAGAAGAAACTAGCAAATAATTCATTCCACGAAGCGGTGTGCCGATGATATTCATATTTAATATTAGCCTCTTTTTTGACTAAGGACATTGATAAATCTACGAGATTAAAACTTATGAGAGATTCAAAGCCCGAGGATTCTTTAAAAAAATTGCCAACCCAATCGGCGTTTTGCCAAACTTTGATTTCGGGTACATCTTCTATTTTCATAAGATTTTGATGAGCTTTATACCATAATAAGCCTTCGGTATTTATATGAGGATAAAAAAGACGCCAGTCGTATTCATCGTCTTTAGCTAAATATCTTTGGATAACTAGCCAGGCTATTTTGTTTGATTTTTCTTCTGGAATTTCGTCATAGACATCCCCTCTTAAAAGCGAGGTAAAATTTTGAGCAAAGGAATCTTTATTTTGAATAATGTTTTTAAATATTTTGGAGTAAAATGGCACTTCTTCCATATAGTGGAGGAGGAGACTTATGGTTCTAATAACCTCGCCTGGAGCGCCGGCCGATAGTGGTAAAATAAAAATAACGCCTAACTCTTTTAGGTGACTTATATTATGCCACTTCTTTTGCACAAAGGGCCTCGCGGCTGATTGCCATATTTTATCCATAGCTATCATTTGAATTTGTCTGGCCTCAAAATCGTCTGGAGTTAATTTTTCATATTCTTTAAAAAAAACATTATTGAGCCAATCAGAACCCTCTAAAAATCTTAAGGAGGCAAATATTTCAAAGACGCTATGTTTTTTTAAGGCTTCGTCTATATTATTTAGTTTTAAATAATCTAAAACTTTTTGAGGTTGGTTGGTTTTTAAAAGCTCTATGGCTTTAGACTCTTTAATAAATAGTCCAGACTTTAAGGGATTTAATTTTTTAACAAAATTTATATAAGAATTACATGATTCTATATTATGACAATTAGGGTTATTTAGAAGATTTTTTAATTTGTTATCTATAGTTTCTATATTTTGAAAAGCTTTAGTAAAAATGGCGGTCGGAGTTTGATTTTGAACACCCAAGTTTTTTATTATATTATCCCCTATGGCCTTATTTCTTTGAAGGATATTTTCAAAGATATCTTTTTTACCGGTTTTAAGTTCAAGGTTGTCTTTAATAGAAATTAAATAATCTTGGTCGGCTTTAAGGAGTTTGGCAATGTTTTTAATATTGTCTTTTTCCATAGTTATTTATAAATATCTCTCCTATGGCTTATTTTCATTAAGAAATTTCTTTTAGAAAAGTTTTTGGATTGTAGATAAATTCTGGTTTTTCTTTTGAGGCTTTTAATATCTCTTTAACAAAGCTTTCTTTATATTCTCCTTCCGGATCTTTTATGTTTTTAAGTATGGGTAAAACAAACTCTTGCATAAGCTCCTGTTTGATTTCTTTTTTTATTTTTTCGTAAGTCTTAGTAGTCATTTTTTATGATAATAACAAATTATTTAATAATGAGCAATTTTATTTTTATTTTTCTTGGCATTGGCCGAGTTGTTGATATTTAGTTCTATTGACTGTTATAACCACATTTTCTCCTGTCTTAGATTGAGCTTTACACATCTTTTTAATATTTTCATCATTTAACTTATTTAAATCTTTAAGTTTAGTTAAATCAGAAATACAATCTTTTTCACTTCGCTGAGTAAAATAAGAGTTCCAATCAGGAATTCTCCATAAACCATTTTCTTTTTGATAAATCCTAACTTTTTTAGAGGGAATATTAGGATCAAAAGAATTAATACTGCTATCTTGATTACAGGAATAACCAAAAATTTCATGTCCGCCTTGTGAAAGTATAATAGATAAATTTGATATGTATCCATTTATCAAATCATCTAAAATATCAAAATGTCTGTTTTTTAAAATTGAATTCGGATTATTAATATTATTATATAAATTTTTATTTATTTTATCATCATTTCCCGCATTCATTTCCACTAATCCAAAATTAAAATTAATTAATAAAATTGAATCGTTTTTATTAAATCCTAATTCATATATTATTGAGTTTTGAAAATCAAGAGGTGTTATTAATTCGCAAACATCTGGTGTGTCGCCTATAATTTCTTCCCAAACTGCTTGATTATATAAAAATTCTTCGCTATAGATAGATTTATCTATGTCTTTTATTTGTTCTTTAAACCATTTATTAAAATTATTACATTCTACTTCAAAACATTGATTCTGAAGACGATTAGGAAATTCGCTTAACTTTTGGTCACAACTTCCGCCTGTAAATTTTCCATTACTGAAGAAATATCCTACGAGATTACTAACACCGGTGCAAGCTCCTGCTAAAGATTCTAATTCTGGTCCGATTTTATAATACCCTAAAGGCACTAATGAGATAGGATCTTCTATGGGAGTTAAAGCATAACCACAATTTTGTAAACCTTCATAGCCTATACAAGATTTACCATTAACTTCAAATTGATATAATTTTTTACATCTTTTTTTTCCATTTAGTACATAAGAATATGTATGAGTTTTAGGATCATATATCTCATCTCTAAGATCAATATATTTTCCTTCTACACACCCATTAACATCTAAATATTTAACTTCAGTAATATTAGTGGTTATTATAGAATTACTAACCGAAGGCGCGTCGGTTTTGTGATTAAATTGTTTATATATTTTTTTAGAATCTTCACAGGCGTTGCCATATAATTTATTTAAATTTTTATCGTTTTGTTTAAAGGCCTCATCTGTATTTGCGTTATTATTAATAGCCTCACGACAATTTGAGGCAATTTTATGAGTGATAGATAATTGATCTTTTTCAGATAAAGATTTAATAACATCTTTATTTATATTTTTATCATCAATCTTCCCTTCGTTAAATAGAGCCAGTTTGGTTTGAGAAATGTCGCTATTAACTTGGTCTAACTGTTTTTGAATTTGTATTTTTAAATCGGCTTGACATTCTCCGTTTGGAATATAGTAAAAGACATCATCAAAGGTGCCGTTTTCATAACTGGGGGAGGCTATACATTTATTAGATGGAATACTTAGGCTGGGAAGATTGTAGGGGCCACTAAGCGCAAACTCCAGAAGATTTTTTTGGTCTGTAAGAGAGGAAATTTGGTTGATGGTTTGGTCTATGCCTCCGCTACAGGCTTTATTTTTATCTTTATCAGAAAGAGAAACTTGCTTCGGAAGGTAGATAATTTCTGGTTTAATAAATTCGGGCACATCAAGAGCGAGGTCTACGTATCTGGCGCCAACTCTAACATTGGCGTTAATACTTTGCCAATTGGCTTTGGAGGTTGGAATATAGGTTATGAGTTGGTTGTCCTTATCTTTCTGACCGGTTTGTTTTTCAATATTTTTTATAATATTGCTGTTATTTTTTGTAAAATTTGGATTGCAAACAACCGAGGCGTCGGCCTGACAGGAGTCGGCTTGCTTGGCCTCAAAAGATGAGGGGGCGACTAATGATTTAGCTAAAGGATTGATATTTAAAGTTAGATTGGTGTTTTGAGTGTAAGATGAAGAGGTAACGCCTGTTTGATATGTAATTTGAGATATTTTAAGAGATGAGTTTAAATTTGGAAGCGAGGCGGTTTTGAGGTTGATGGTTTTGGTTTCGTTTGGGTTTATTTGAATGGGTGGAGTAAAGGTAAGGGTAGAGTCTTGATAGGCAATAGATGAAATATCTGAAGTGATGGTTTGAAGGGTTTGATCTATATTATTTGATTCTGTTTTTAAATTAGTTATGTATATAATGGTTTTTTGACTGCCATTTTTAATAGAGATATGTCCGATTGATTGAGGAGGGTTAAGAAGAGTTTTAACATCGGCTAATTGATTGTTTGAGGAATATGAATTAATAAGGAAGAGACCAAAACCGATAGTTATGATTACATAGAAAAGAAGGTTTTGGTTGATGGGTTTCATGAGTTTAGATAGTTGTTACTTTAATAGGTAATAAATTCCAGCGCTGAGAATTTTTAAATTCTTTATAAGTTAGTATACCAGCTTTAGCGCCATATTTTTCCACAACCGAGGTGGCGTTGGCTGAGCCTAGAATAATAGCTTGTTTAATATTGGCATCTTGCGGATCTATGAGATTATTTTCATTGGTGTGTATAAGCCCAGAGACAAAACCGGAGCCAAAGGCGTCGCCGGCGCCGGTTCTGTCTATCACTTTCTGGTTTTTAAAAATACCGGCCTGCCAAACTTTTTTACCGTTGGAAATGGTTAAACCCCTCGGGCCATCGGTCATAACAACGGTGCCATAGACTAAATTATCTAAGGCTTTAAATAATTCTTTGTCTTTATTTTGAGAAATACCGGTTAAAAGACTAGCTTCCTCTTTGTTTAAAATAACTAAATCAGAGTTTGATAGAATATATTTTAATTTATTTATTCCCTGATTGATATATGAATTTGAGAGATTGATAGCGATTTTAGCATGGTTCTTTTTTAAGGTTTTAATAGCGTATGCAATAATATCTATTTTTATATTGCTGGGGTTTATAAAGACCCATTTTGGTTTGAGAGAAGAGAGTTTTAAATCTTTTTTTTCTAGAGTACTACTGGCGCCTCTTTTAACAAAGATGGTACGACTGCCGTCTTTGGTAATTATGATAGTTGAATAGTCGGTGTGGGTTTTTTTGTTGCGCGATACTCTGGATATTATTTTTTCTATTTTAAGATTATTGGCCAGTTCAGCGCCAAAAAGATCATCGCCCACTTTAGCAATACAAACTGTTTTAAAACCTTGGCGCGCAAAAGTAGTAGCGGTATTGATAGCCCCGCCTCCGACGGTGGCGATAAACTCATCAACATCTAGCTTGGCGCCAATCGGAAAACATTGAGCCGAGACATCAAAACCTAGATCATGAAGAATGTTTTTGTTTTTAGTGGTATGAGAGTCTGGAACTTTTAAAAAAACATCTTTGGTAGCCGAGCCGATTGTAAGAACATCTATAGGCATTATTTTTTTATAACTTTTAAAACGGCAGTAATAATACTATTTTTATCAAGGTTGTATTTTGTAATAAGTTCTGCAGGCGTGCCGGATTCTCCAAAAGAATCGTTTATGCCAACCATCTCTATTTTAACCGGATATTCACTAGACAAAACTTCAGCGA
>Ga0210050_1001026_pt1 | contig 32145 bp, 29 predicted proteins | sample CryGey132114_all_FD_185463 | JGI IMG/M metagenome (GOLD analysis project Ga0210050, IMG submission 185463) | Groundwater microbial communities from aquifer - Crystal Geyser CG22_combo_CG10-13_8/21/14_all (SPAdes) (version 2) | ecosystem: Environmental > Aquatic > Deep subsurface > Groundwater ... | reverse complement strand
AAGATTGAAATTATGAATAATAAATACAAAAAATCGCTCCAGTACAGGAGCGCAAATGAAGTGTCGAGAGAGTATGGTATATTGAAGTGATTAGCAACCAGAGTTGCATTTCACCCCAGAATTTACATTTTTATCGACGACTCATTAGAGCATGCTAAAACAGTGTGTCAAGAAAAGATACCTGCATTGTTGTTTGATACACCATGGAATCAGGGAACTCTGCCGGAGAACATCACAAGGGTATTTAGTTGGGATGAAATTTTAGAAAAACTTCTTTGATGGGTTTTCACAATGCACGCGGCTTCAGTCTCTAGACTGAGGTCGCTTTTTTATTAGCGATGTACCTGCGTTGTGATTTAATACCCCTTATTTTCTTCTATCTCTTGTTAAAATCTTATCTAAATATTTTCCTGTATAAGACTTTGGAAACTTTTTTTCAATAGTAAGCTCTTCTGGAGTTCCTTTGCCAACAACCATTCCACCATGCTCTCCGCCGTCTGGCCCAAGATCAATCACATAATCCGCACATTTAATCAAATCTAGATTGTGCTCAATCACGATCACTGTATTTCCCTCATCAACAAGTTTTTGTAATATCTCAATAAGTTTTTTTACATCTTCATAATGAAGACCGACTGTAGGCTCATCAAGAAGATAGATTGTTTTTTGTACGTGTGACCTATAAAGTTCTGAAGATATTTTTACACGCTGAGCTTCACCCCCAGAAAGAGTGGTTGCTGATTGTCCAAGCACCAAGTATCCAAGCCCAACATCGTTTAATGTTTTTATTCTGTCGTATATTGCTGGTATATCTTCAAAAAAAGTTAAGGCTTCCTCAATGGTCATATTGAGTACTTCATAAATATTCTTTTCTTTATATCTCACCTCTAGAGTTTCCTTTGTAAATCTCTTGCCTCCACAAATATCACAAGGTACATATACTGTTGGTAAGAAATGCATCTCTACAGCTATTTCTCCCTTTCCTTCGCAAGCCTCGCATCTTCCTCCTTTCACATTAAAACTAAATCTTCCAGGCTTCCATCCTCGCACGCGAGCCTCAGATGTAGATGCAAACAAATCACGAATATGATTAAACGCACCAGTGTATGTTGCTGGGTTTGAGCGAGACGTTCTCCCTATTGCAGATTGATCTATCATAATCGCTCGAGACAAATACTCTGTCCCCGAAAAACTTTTACAATTATATACTGTCGCAGTCCTATATCTCCTGTCAAAACGAGCTCTTAGATTTTTATGAATAATCTCATACATCAAAGACGACTTTCCAGAGCCAGATACTCCAGTAATAGCATTAAACCTACCAAGTGGAATTTCTAGATTCACATTTTTTAAGTTAAATACATTACCGCCTTTAATCTTTAATTCACCCTTTGGTCGTTCTCTTCTCACCTCTGGCAATTCAATTTTTTTATCGCCCCTTAAATAATCAAGGGTGATGGATCCAGACTTATTTGTCTTTGCTTCCAAAAGCGGAGCTAAATAATCAGCTACAATTATTTCACCTCCATGTATGCCAGCCAAAGGCCCAATGTCTACAATATAATCTGAGGCAAAAATTGTATCCTCATCGTGCTCTACAACTATTATTGTATTTCCCATGTCCCGTAAGTTTGTAAGAGTATTCACCAATCTTTCGTTGTCTCTCTGATGTAGACCAATTGTAGGCTCATCAAGCACATAAAGAGCACCGACGAGCTTTGAACCAAGCTGTGATGCAAGTCTAATACGCTGAGCTTCACCGCCAGAAAGAGTATTGGCTCGCCTATTTAAGGTGATGTATTCAATACCCACATCCTTCATAAACCTGATACGATCCTCAATTTCTTTTGTTATAACTTTTGAAATTTCTTTTTGTTGTTCTGTAAGATCAAGGTTGTTTACAAGCTCTAATGCATCTTTAATAGAAAGATCTGTGAAGTTCACAATATTAAATCTCTTCCCTTTTTCGTCTTGTTTTTTTGAATTCGTATCACCCTTCCCCCTTCCACTTTCTCTTCTCTCTTTAATAAATATATGCATTGCTTCAGGTCTCAATCTTGCACCATTACATGTATCACATGGCTCATCACCAAAAAAATGTTTTGTGCCTAGTCCGTTACAATCTGGGCAAGCACCATAAGGGGAGTTGAAAGAAAAAAGTCTAGGCTCTATCTCTGGGAAAGAGTATCCATCATTTGGACATGTAAACTTTGACGATATTAAAGTTCCTATTTCATTTGTTTTTTTACCAGTATGGTGTGCGTCTTTGTTAAAAACAAATCTTACAAGACCATCAGCTTCATCAAGTGCTTTTTCTATTGATTCACGCAATCTTTCTTGTGCTGACTTTTTATCAGTAGCAAAATCTGAAATAAGTATTTTATCAACAATAATATCTATCTCGTGCTTTTTGTTTTTCGAAAGAATTATCTGCTCACGAAGATTGTGGTGTATACCGTCTACAAAAATTTCTGTATATCCTCTACCCAAAAGATCATATAGTAATTGATAGTATTCCCCTTTCCTTCCACGAACAATCGGGCTCATAATTTCCACATGAGTAGTATCACCTTTTTTAATTGACGAATCTATTTCAGCAAGAATCATCTTTTGTATCTCTTCATTAGAAAGTCTTTGTATTGGTTTGTCACAAATAAGACAGTGTGGTGTACCAACTCTTGCATAAAGAATACGAAGGTAGTCATAAATTTCAGTAATAGTTGCCACGGTTGATCGTGGATTGTTTGATCTAGATTTTTGATCAATTGATATTGCTGGAGAAAGACCTGTAATCTCATCCACATCGGGCTTTTGCATTTGATTTAGAAACTGACGAGCATAAGCAGATAAAGACTCAACATAACGCCTTTGTCCTTCTGCAAAAATAGTATCAAAAGCAAGTGAAGATTTTCCTGAACCAGAAAGACCAGTAAAAACAATCATTTTGTTTCTAGGCATTTCAACTGTTATGTTTTTTAAGTTGTGGGTGCGAGCACCTTTTACTGTAATTTTGTCTTGCATGTTTGTTGTTAGGATTTAATGGTTATGATTTAGTATTTAGCTTGCCTACCGGCAGATTAATTATGAATTTCGAATTTCGAATTTTGAATCAATTTTCAATGTTTTAATTTTAAAAATTTTCAAATATAACAAAAAACGTATTCATAATTCATAATTCTTACTTCATAATTCTGAATTCTTGATACTTTCCACACCACGGACAATACCAACCACGTCTTTTTGGTGCATCACCTATAGACCACCATTTTTTACAAAAATAACACCTGAAGTGATTTAACTTCTCTACATATAGCTCGCCTCTTTTTTCATCTGTGTTTTCTTCGTCCTCCATTCTCTTTTTACATCTAAACCCCATGCTTGGTGGCATGGGTATATACTATCTTGAACTGAAACAGGAATAGTACTATAGTGCAAGACAGAGTCAATAATAACAAAAAATATTGAGGTGCGACATGTTAATAGAAGCTATTTTGGGTGTGCTATTGGGGCTATTACTTAGCCTAATATCAATAATCGTTTTCTTTGTAAACCTAAGACAGTTGGCAATAAGATGAAAAATAAATACCCAATACGAACCTCTGTTTTTCTTTTATTCTATTTTATCGCTTGTTCTTCTTTGCTCTTGATTGATTGGCTTTTTATTACAAAGAAGAAGCCAAAAGGGTCCTCACATTTTGGTACAGATTTTTAATATATCAAAAATCCGTACTACAATATATTCAGAAAAACACCCAATGAGTATGCTTATGAATCTTTTTACAAAAGTTTTTGCTGGTGGTCTTTTGGGACTACTGGCTGGATTCCTTGGTCTCTATGGCTGGGGGCGTCATACAAACAAACATCATGAGTGGCCAGACGCTGTCTAGTCACGGAAGAGATGTAAGGCGGAGTCACCAGACTCCGCCTTTTTTCTTTACCCGCACACTAAATTTGCCACTATTGCCTGTGATTTCTCGGAATAATAAGTATTTTTTAGTTTCTATTTGATATATAAAATTTCAACGTATTCATTGTGATGCAATAAAATCACAGTGACAAATTTAGTGTGCGGGTTTATTCCTCCAACATTTTTTGGAGTTCTATTATCTCATCTCTTATAAGTGCCGCTGTCTCAAAGTCCAAAATCTTTACTACATCAGACATTTGCTTTTCTTTTGATTTAATAAATTTCTTTGGATTCTTTTTGAAATTTTCTATATCAATACCTATTATTGTATTTACGGTTTTCTCATGATCTGAAAACATCTGATCTCTTATATCCTTAATATGTTTTTTAATACTCTGTGGAGTAATCCTGTGCTTTTCGTTATATTCAATCTGAATTTTCCTCCTCCTATTTGTCTCATTTATAGCTCGCTCCATTGAGCTGGTCATTCTATCAGCATATAAAATCACCCTACCATTAATATTTCGCGCAGCTCTTCCAATAGTCTGTATTAAGGATGTCTCACTTCGCAAAAAACCTTCCTTGTCAGCATCAAGTATTCCAATGAGCTCCACCTCTGGCATATCAAGCCCTTCTCGCAAAAGGTTTACACCCACTAGCACATCAAACTCTCCTTTTCTAAAATTCGTGATAATTTCTATCCTGTCTATTGTTGTAATTTCTGAATGTAGATATTCTGCTTTTATGCCTTTTTCTTTTAAGAAGTCAGACAAATCTTCCGCCATTCTTTTCGTCAGTGTCGTAGCAATCACCCTTCCACCATTTTTTACAGTCAGAAGTGTTTCATCCATAAAATCATAAACCTGGCTTTTCCCACTCGCGTCTTCTTGAATAGTCTTTATTACAATCTCTGGATCAATAAGCCCAGTCGGTCTTATCACTTGCTCCACTATTCCATCACTTCCACTTGCCTGTAATTCATAATCACTTGGGGTCGCAGAAGTATATAAAATCTGACCAACACGTTCATTAAATTCATCAAATTTTAGTGGTCTATTATCTTTTGCTGACGGCAAACGAAAACCGTATTCTACTAATGTGTCTTTTCTTGAAGCATCACCGGCAAACATACCTCGTAATTGAGGAACAGTTACGTGAGATTCATCAATCACGGTAAGAAAGTCTGGAGTACCATCCTTCTTGTGTGGAAAATATGAAAGCAGTGTGTCTGGAGGATCGCCAATATTCTTGCCAGAAAAATGCCTGGAATAATTTTCTATACCATTGCAATATCCAATCTCGCGAATTAGAGCTAGGTCATATTGAGTGCGTCTTTTCAGTCTTTCTCTTTCAAGAATTTTGCCGGAATCCTCAAGCTCTTTGAGCCGAATCTCAAGTTCAAGAGAAATATCCTCAATCGCCCTTTGTCTGTCCGCTTCTGGTGTAACGAAATGTTTTGCTGGAAAAAGAAAGAAAGAATCAATCTCATCAATCACTGCCTGTGTCACACCATCAATTTTTTGTATTTTGGAAACACTATCACCATCTATGTCTATACGATAAACAATCTTTTCGTTTACGGGCATTATCTCTACTACATTGCCAATAGAGCGAAACTTTCCTGGCTCCAAATCAGAATTTGTGCGCTCAAAATATATGGCGATGAGTTTGCGCAAAAAATCTCCGCGCGAGATTTTTTGCGCCTTCTCAATCTTCATATTCACTTTTTCATATTCTTCTGGAGAACCCAAACCATAGATACACGAGACTGAAGCAACAATTATCACATCACTTCGTGTAAGAAGTGCTTGCGTGGAAGCGTGACGAAGCCGTTCAATTTCTTTGTTTATCTGTGCTTCTTTTTCTATGTATGTATCCGTAATCGGCATATACGCCTCTGGCTGATAGTAGTCATAATAGGATACAAAATAATGCACTGCATTTTTTGGAAAAAATTCTCTATACTCTTCTGCAAGTTGTGCTGCTAATGTCTTGTTGTGTGCGATTACAAGAGTTGGTATATTTAGCTTTTCTATAATATTAGCGACTGAAAAAGTTTTGCCGGATCCAGTAACACCCAAAAGCGTCTGGTGTCTATTACCAGATTCAATGCTTTTCATGAGCCCAGCAATCGCCTTCGGCTGATCACCGGCCGGTTGAAATTCTGATTGTAGTTTAAATTTTCCCATAATAACGGGCTAAAAACTCCCCCTTAAACTCCTCAAACCTATCTTCTAATATTGACCCCCTTATATCATCAACTAATTTTATAACAAACCGAAGATTTATTATTGTCGCAAGAGTAGAAGCCAAAATTTCTTTTGAGCGAAATAGGTGAGAAAGATAAGCCCGTGTATAAGTAATGCCTGCAAAAAAATCGCACCATTCACTAAGTGGCGTGAGATCATTAATATACTTTGAATTGGTTATGCTAATCTTCCCATCTAAAGTATATATTGTTCCGTTTCGTGCCTCTCGTGTTGGCGCAACACAGTCAAAAGTGTCGCACCCGTTTTCAACACCTATAAAAAAATCTACTGGTTCGCTTCCAATACCCAAGAGATGCCTTGGCTTGTCTTCTGGTAAAATTTCATTTACGACAAAAAGCGCTTTGTTTAAATCCTCTTTAGTAAAAGATCCACCAATACCAAAACCATCAAAACCAAGTCCTCCAATATATTCTGCACTTTCCTTTCTCATATCAAAATCATTTCCACCTTGAACAATTCCAAAGAGCCCAACCTCTACATTATTGTATGACTGGTGTGCAGTCAGACTTCTTTCTGCCCACCTGTGTGTACGCCCCATTGCTTCTCTCAAATATTCTACTGAGTCATTTGGTGAAGTACATTCATCAAACGCAAATATAATATCCCCTCCTAAGTTATGCTGTATCTCTATTGATTTTTCTGGACTAAGCAAATGTTTACTTCCGTCTATATGTGAGAAGAATATAACCCCCTCTTCTGAGACAGTTGCTTTCTTGGGGGCTTTTTCATCATCACTTTTCCTATAATTCTCTTCGCCTCCAATTTGGAACTTGCTTACTTTTTGCACAAGCGCGGATCCTAAAGAAAAAGCTTGGAATCCACCCGAGTCTGTAAAAATTGGTTTGTCCCAATTCATAAACTTATGAAGCCCACCTGCATCACGAACAAGCTCATCCCCGGGTTGAAGGTAAAGGTGATACGTATTAGAAAGTTCTGCTTGTGCGCCGAGACTTACTACCGTCTCTGGTAAAAGCGCTTTAATCGTGGCCTTTGTGCCCACAGGAATAAAAGCGGGAGTCTGAATCTCTCCGTGTGCTGTAGTAATAGTCCCAGCTCGTCCGAGCTTGCCCTCTATTTTGTGTTGTATTTTAAAATCAATCGCCGACATGTAAACCAGCATATCAGAATTTATAATTGCTACAAAGAAAAACTACCCGGAAAATCGTCTTCTGAGTAATTATTTCAGACTTTATGGACTTTCGACTTTATAGACTTTCAGACTCTTCCCCTACTTTTGGATATTCAATTCCAACAACCTCAACATCAAATATTAGAATTGCGTTTCCTGGGATCGGACCAATACCATCTTCACCATATCCATATTCTGGCATTATTCTTATTGTTCTCTTTCCACCCACACGCATACCCATTACACCAGCATCAAATCCTGGAATAACCATTCCTATACCTGGTATAAATTTTATTGGTAAATCATTCTCATAAGAACTATCAAATACTGTTCCATCATCAAACTTACCTAAATATTCTATCGTCACCAAAGACCCAGAAACAACCTCTTCACCCTCGCCAATAACGGAGTCTACATACACAACACCACCATCAAAAAGAGAAACCTCTTCCCCAACAACATTATTTTCTTGTGTACCAGACATACTGGACGCCAAATTGATTCCAGAATTTTTATCAAAAGATATCAAGCCAGACATTGAAAAGAAAACCACAATAACAGCAAGTGTTATAACAATGGCAATATTTTCTTGTAGATTTTTTTCACTCATATTAAAAATTATTATTAGACAATAAATTCCTATCTATTTTAATTGTACAGATTTAAAAAAGAATAAGAAAGTATGATGGTGTGCATAAAATATCACTAGAAATGAAAAACGCCACCCGAAGGCGACGCTTTTCATAGTACCCGCCATTCCAAATCCCGAAAGAAAAGGTCTGACGAATACTTCAATCATCTTATACTATATGAGAAAAACTGTCAATAGATTTTCAATTTAAAAAAAACTTAATTGTGGAAAACTAAAAAATATCTCTTAAAATAAGGTTTTATTTTGATTTATTTTACTTTTTCTAAAAAAGTATTAGAGTGTCACAGGACCCAAGGTGTAAAACAGACAAAAAAATGACGCCGAGACTTCGAGCCCAATACTCAAGAGTTTTTGCGAATTTGATATCAATGAGAGAAGGTTGGAAAGAAAACTCACCTTCTCCAGAAACGCTAGATGATTTTTTTTATGCAATATCTAGCGGAGAAATTACAGAAGAAAAACTCCGATTATTTTTGGAACCAAAAACCAACCAAACTCAAAATTGTTTCTTGTCTCCAAAAGATTCCGTTCAAATAAATCTTCATAGATTATCTAGGCAAATGATCTAAGAGCTTGTTTCTCTCATAAACCCGTGTCTGATTTTATCAGACACGGGTTTCTTGCTTACGACATAAAAAAAGAGTATTTTAAAGTTAGAGAAGATAGTTCTATACATATCAAACAAGACAGCATGGAGGTAAACTATGCATGTTCACAAAAACGAAAAAGCGGACCTCCGTGTTCGCTACCCGCTGTTTGTAGAGGTTGGTCTTATCGCGGCCATCGCTATTCTCATCGTAGCTTTCAGGGCAGACTTCAACAGCAACAGTGATTTTGAAGTCAACATGCCAGACTTCGGTAATCAATACGGCGGGGGTCGTCACAACGACCCCCGCTTTTCCTTGGGCGAATGTCCTTTTATTAAAATAATTATTTTAATAAAAAGATGTCTTAACCTTAGCTTTTCAAAAATTGATCAATCAATTGAAAAATTTTATTTTTTTCTTCTAACTTAAACCAATTTATATTTTTATTTCCTCGAAGCCACGTTAGTTGTCTTCTAGAATACTGCCAACTTTTGTTTATAATTTCATTCTCCATTTTATCTTTTGTAATATCTCCTTTCAAAAACCTAGCGATATACCTATACTCAAGCCCAAACTCTTCTAATCTTTGATTTGTTACACCACTTAAAAGCAGATTTTTCACCTCTGCAATCATTCCATCTTTCATTCTGCTATACAATCTTTTTTTTATCCTATCACGCAAACTATCATCAGTATCAATACCGATCCAAAGAACATCATAATTAGATTCTTTCGTATTTGGCGGTACGACCCCCAAAACATCTATAATTTCAAGAGCTCTTATCACTCTCCTCTTGTTTTTTCTGTCAACACTCTCGCCCCTGGAAGGATCCTTTGTGTCTAAAATCCCCAACAACTCTTCTAGACTTTTTTCTTCAATCTCTTTTCTCAAAGATTCATTAGGTGGAACTTCTGGAAAATCTATCCCATATACAAGCGCATCGATATAATAAAAAGTGCCACCAACAACAATGGGCAACTTCTCTCTTTTTAGAATATCTCTAAGAACAAGTTCCGCTTCAAATTTAAAATCAGATACGCTGTATTTGTCCATCGGATCAGCCATGTCTAGCATGTGGTGTGTCACACCCCTCATTTCTTCTTCTGTAATTTTTCCAGAGCCAATATCAAGACCGGCATAAACCTGTCTTGAATCAGCAGAAACAATCTCGCCATTATTTAGAAGTGCTATTTCTACGCCTAGATCACTTTTTCCAGATGCAGTAGGTCCAACTATTACAATTACTTTGGGTTTACTAGACATTATTCCAAAATAGAAATATTTGCGCCAATAGAATTTAGACGTTCAAAAATATTTTCATATCCCCTATTTATTGAATACACACTATGAAGAACAGACTCTCCTTTTGCAGCAAGCATTGAAACAAGAATTATCATTGATGGCCGAAGTGCCGGCGGACACACAATACGTGCGCCACGAAGTGGCGTTGGTCCTTGTATCAAAACACGGTGTGGATCCATAAGTGTTATATTGGCACCAAGTCTGTTTAATTCAGTGAAATATATTGCGCGATTTTCCCACATCCAATCATGTATCATTGTTGTGCCTTCGGCCTGTGTAGCAATGGGAACAAAAAATGGTAGGTTGTCAGTATTTATTCCAGGATATGGAAGAGAGTGTATTTTGTCATGTGGTGCCACAAGATCAGATGGAAAAACTTTTATATCAACAAGTTTGGTTCTTTCGTTATATGAAAAATATTCTTTGCTTATTTCTGTTTTCAAACCCATTAAATTCAATTTCAAAAGCTCAAGTCTTAAAAAATCAATTGGACATCTTTCTATAAGTAATTCTGATTTAGTGACAGCGCCTGCCGATAGAAACATCATGGATTCTATCGGATCCTCACTCACCCAGTGTTCAATATCAAGATCTATTTCATCAATACCATGTATAGTCATTGTTGTGTTACCAACACCATCAATTTTCACACCGCATTTTTCTAGAAAAAAACAAACATCCTGCACCTGATAGTTTGGTGGAGCAAAGCGTATTGTGGTCTCACCTTTTATACAAGAGGCCAAGAGAAGTGTTGCGGTTGTTGCTGTATCACTTGCCTCATACATAGTAATATCTGAAGGCTTTAAATCACTGCCACTAATAACATAATTATGTTCCTTTGTCTCAATATATAAACCAAGTGCTGTAAGAGAATGTCTAAACGCTGTAATACTACGATTGCCCATTTTACATCCTCCCGCATGTGGAATTTTGAATTCTTTTGTTCTGTGAGGAAGTGAGCCCATCGCCATTAGAAATGACCGGACCTGGCTTGATGCTTCCCTATTTATGTTTTCAAAATTAAATTTTTCTGGAGTTTTTATTTTTAAATCCCTATCACCAATCCACTCAAGTGAGACGCCGATACTTTCAAATATTTCTATGATTCTATTGACCTCTTCTATTCTTGGAACACCACGAAGTGTTGTTGTTCCTTTATTCAAAAGAGAGGCACAAAGCAGGTGTGTTGCGCCGTTTTTTGAAGAATTGGTTGTTATCTGCCCACGCAATTTGTTTTCACCACTAATCTTTATATCGTTTATTGGGGCTTCATTCATGTTTTTCATCGTATATACTATACATGCATTAAATATGAAATACCAACAAGAAATAAACCTAAAAAACCACTCTGGAATGTATATTGGAGGAGTAGGAAAATATTCCACTTTTTTGAAATCAGAAGAAGAAATTTTAGATATTGTCTTTTTTGCAAAAGAAAATAAATTAAAAACATGGATTATTGGTGACGGAACAAATACTATTTTTTCTGAAAATATAGAAAATGTATTTTTTGTAATAAATAAAATTAAAGAGATTGAAACCATCCAAGAAGACGAAAATTCTATTTTGATTGAAGTGGGTGCGGGAGAAAATTGGGATTCTTTTGTTGAATATTCAATAAAAAATAATTATTCAGGAATTGAGGCTCTATCATTTATACCAGGAACAGTGGGAGCAACCCCGATACAAAATGTTGGTGCTTATGGAGTAGAGGTAAAAGATGTTATAGATTCTGTTAGAGTTTTTGATAAAGAAAAAGAAAAATTTCATTGGATGAAAAATAAAGATTGTGAATTTGAATATAGAAATAGTATATTCAAAAAAAATCCTGATGCATTCATAGTAACAAAAGTCCGATTTATACTTTCAAAAAAAGAGCCGAGTATACCAAATTATCCTGATATACAAAATTATTTCGATAACGGGTCTATAGAATTTGCAACATTGAAAGAAATCAGAGATGCGATCATTTCAACAAGAAAAGCAAAGTTGCTTGATTATAAAGAGGTTCCAAACTGTGGTTCATTCTTTGCAAATCCGATTGTGAATGAGGTGGAATTAAAAAAATTAAAAGAAATGTATCCTGATATAAAAGAATTCCAACAGCAAGATAATAAATTTAAAATCTCTGCTGGCTGGCTAATAGACAAAGCCGGGCTAAAAGGTAAAAGTTTTGGAGATATCTATATATCAGAAAAACATGCTCTTATTTTGTGCAACCCTGAAAGAAAAGCATCTTTCGACAACATAGAAAAAGCAGAAAAAGAAATCAAAGAAACCATAAAAGAAATGTTTGGGGTGGATTTGCTTCGAGAGCCAGTGATTTGTGAATAGCACACAAATAATAAAACCTAAACATAAAAATATTCAAACCGTGAACACTTCTTAGACACCAGGTGTTCAGCGGTTGTCAATGTAGAAAGCTCAACTTTTCACATTGTCACAATAAATTAAAAACTCGTTTTTGCATGTTTTTTATTTTGTGCCGGAGGTGGGACTCGAACCCACAATCCTTGCGGAACACGATTTTGAGTCGTGCGTGTATACCAGTTCCACCACTCCGGCAATATACAAGAAGATTACAGAATTATACCCCACAAATCAACAATTTTCATGGAATTATATTAGTTCTTTATGTTAGAATATATACATAATTTGATAATATTATGAGCGAATTTCACAATGACGCAATTTTTTGGGTTGAGGTTGAAAAAATAAAACCCAATCCATATCAACCAAGAAGAGAGTTTGATCAGGACAGATTAAACGATTTAGCAGAGTCCATAAGACAATATGGCGTACTTCAGCCTCTTGTAGTAACAAGAAACGAAATTGTAAGAGATGATGGTGGTATTTCTGTAGACTATGAACTTATTGCTGGGGAACGAAGACACCGCGCATCACAAATCGCAGGACTCTCTTTGGTTCCTGTAATAATTAGAAGTGGACATCAAGATGCAAGGGTAAAACTTGAACTTGCAATAATTGAAAACCTACAAAGAGAAGACCTTAATCCGGTTGATAGAGGAAGAGCGTTTAAACAACTTTCAGATGAATTCAACTTTAAACATGTTGAAATAGCAAAAAAAGTTGGCAAAAGCCGTGAGTATGTTTCTAACACAATAAGACTTTTAACTCTTCCGGAAGAGATACAAAATGCAATTGTCGCAGGACAAATCAGAGAAGGTCATGCAAGACCAATACTCATGCTTACAGACAGACCTGAACAGCAAATGACACTTTTTAAAGAAATGCTTTATAAAAAACTTACGGTAAGAGAGGCCGAGCATATTGCCAGAAGAATTGCCTATGACAAAGTAAGAAAGAAAGAAAGAACAGTTGACCCGGCGATAATAGAAATGGAAGAAAAATTAGCTGAGTCGCTCGGGACAAGAGTTCATATAGAAAAAAATGAAATAGGTGGAAGAATAGTAATAGACTTCTTTTCTCCTTCCGATCTAGAAACTATTTTAAATATAGTAAATAGTGAACAGAAAAAAGATCCTGAAGAAATGTTGAACAATCATATTGATAACTCCGGTATCGACAAATCCAAACTTACTGCTGCGTATATGCGACCCAAATTATTCTTTTTGTCCGAACAAAGAACAGACATGGATGCACTAGATGCAATGTCTGAACCACCAATAAAAACAGAGGAAAAAAACGATCCGGATGAAGACTTATATTCAATAAGCTCCTTCTCTTTATAGATTTTCAACTAATCTCTTTTTCTATTTTTTTGTATATAGTTTTTTATGTGCCTTTTTGCAAATGCAGTATGGGCATATTCTAGCCATTTCCTAGAAGGCGAACTTTTTTCTTTTGTTATAACCTCAACAATGTCGCCATTGTTTAATTTTTCATCAAGAGAAACCATCTTACCGTTTACTTTTACACCAAAAACATGATTTCCGACATCGGTGTGAATTCTATATGCAAAATCTATTGGGCTTGAATCTACAGGCAAATCAACGACATCACCAAGAGGTGTGAATACAAATATTCTATCTCTAAAAAAATCAAATTTTAGATTTGAATAAAATTCTTCAATTTCTGGCATTTCATCTTCAGAAGAAGCTATTTCACGCACCCATTCTGGTATTTCTTCTGAAGGCATTTCTTTTTTCTTGGTTGGTGCTTTGTCGCCAAACCATGGTAATTTTATTTTTGAAATATCACTTCTATTGTGTTTATAAGATACGTGAGAAGCAATACCAAACTCTGCCTCTTCATGCATTTTGTATGTACGAATTTGTATTTCAGCTATCTCACCTTCACCGGTAAAAATTGTTGTATGTATGCTTTGATATCCGTTTGGTTTCGGGAACGCAATATAGTCTTTAATCCTGCCGGGAAGTGGGCGCCAAATACTGTGAACTATGCCGAGCACCTTATAACAATCACTAACAGTAGGTACCAATACGCGAAGTGCAGATATGTCATAAACCCTGTCTATATCAAAATCTTTTCTTTTTAGTTTTTCATAAATACTATAAAGATGCTTTAGACGATAATCAGTCTGAACATTATGGATTCTTTCTTTTTTTAATTCTTTAGAAAGAATTTTATGCATCTTTGAAAGACTCCTATTTTTCTCAGCTCTTTTTGGTTCTGCTAATTTTTTTACTTTTTCATAATCTTCTGGATATATATAAGGAAAAGCCAAGTCCTGAAGCTCGCCGGTAAGCTTACCCATACCGAGTCTATGAGCGATCGGTGCATAAACTTCCATTGTTTCTTTTGCTATTCTTACCCTTTTACCATCAGGAACATATTTCAATGTCTTCATGTTGTGAAGACGGTCTGCTAATTTAATTATTAAAACCCTTATATCTTTTGTGGTAGCAAGAAACAATTTTTGCAAGCTACCAACGTGCCTTTCGGCACCACGAAAACGAACCTTACCAAGTTTCGTAACACCATCCACAAGAAACAAAACGTCTTTGCCAAAACGTCGTTCTATCTCTTCCTCACTAACGCCTTCATCTTCTATTGAATCGTGAAGAAGACCAGCAATAACTGTGTCTGGCGACATACCAAACTCAGTAATTGTTTTTGCTGTCTCAAATACGTGATTAAAATATGGTTCACCAGAATACCTTTTTGTATTTCCATGTATACTCTCTGCAAATCCGTACGCCTCCCTTATTAGATCTGCATCTTTCTTTGAAATACCTTCTATTTTTTTTATCAGATCTTCGGGTGATTGTGTCATATTATTTTTTCTTAGTTCGCTTCTTTTTTTCTTCTTTTAGAATCTCAAGTGCGCGATCAATCGTGATTGTATATACATCATCTGTCTTCAGCGAACGAAAATCTCCTTGGTGAACTATATATGGCCCAAACCTTCCTTTACTCGCGGTTATTGGCTCTCCTGTTTCTGGATGATTTCCAAGCACTCTAGGTAGACTTAAATATTGTAACGCATCTTTAATTGTAATGCTCGAGATATCAGCACCTTTTCCAAGACTCGCTCTTTTTGGTTTTGGATTTTCTTTTGTTTTTTTACCAACCTGAACATAAGGACCAAACCTACCTGTCAAAAGATATATGTCTTCTCCTGTTTCCGAGTCTACACCTATTGGCTCATCATCTTTTATTACTTCTCCATCTATGGTTCTAGCCCCATCACATTTTGGAAATTTATCACAACTCAAAAACTTCCCCCCTCTACCAAGCTTGATAACCATAGAAGAATCACATTTGGGACACTTATATTTTGAATCTGCTTCTCCTAGATTTGTAAGCTTTGGTATATCATCTTTCGATTTAACTTCTTTATGGAAGGGTTTATAAAAGTCGCCCAAGGTTTTCTCATACTCTCTTTCACCAGAAGCAATTTCATCTAACTCATCCTCCATTTCTGCAGTAAAATTGTCACTTATATAGTTTGCAAAATTCTTTTCTAAAAATGAACTCACGACATCACCAGTATCAGTTGGTTTTAATGTGCGACCCTCTTTTTCTACATATCCTCTTGTTGCAAGAGTTCTCATAATACTTGCATATGTAGATGGACGTCCTATGCCTCTTTTTTCAAGCTCTTTAATAAGACCAGCTTCGCTATAACGAGATGGTGGCTGTGTTTCCCTACCATCAGATTCTATGTTTATGTATTTTAAAGAATCCCCAACCTTCACAGACGGCAGTTCCACATCTTCACTTCTTGCTTTTGGATCCGCAATAAGCCAACCAGCAAAAACTGTTTGAGAACCGTTTACATAAAAAGTAGGAAGAGTTTCGTTGTCTGCACCAGCAATAATTTTTGTACGAAGTAGTTTGGCTGGTGTCATCTGACTAGTTAATGCTCGTGTTCTAATAAGACTATATAATCTCTTTTGTTCTTCTGTGCTACCAGCAAACTCCACATCTACCGAGCTTGGTCTTATTGCCTCATGAGCTTCTTGTGCGCCCTTTGAGTTTGTTTTGTAATTTGTCGCTCGCACATACTCCTTACCATATTTTTTTTCTACAAGAGCCACTATAGCGGACTGCGCCTGTGCACTTAGGTTTGTACTATCTGTTCTCATATATGTAATGTGTCCCGCCTCATAAAGCTTCTGGGCAACTCCCATAGTCCTTGATGGAGAAAAACCAAGTCTTGTGCTAGCCGCCTGTTGTAGTGTAGATGTTTTAAATGGTGGATATGGATTTCTTGCTACTTCTTTTTCTACCACATCTGCGACACTCCACTTGGATTCTGGAGAATATTCCAATATATATTTTGCTCTTTCCTCGTCTCTGGGCTCCTCATCACACAAAAGTAAAAGGTTGTCTTTATTATGACCCACATTCATTGTAATTACCCAAAACTTTTCAGGAACAAAAGCCCTGATCTCACGCTCTCTTTCCATTATTATTCGCAAAGCTGGAGACTGTACCCTTCCAGCAGAAAGACCGTAACGAACTTTTTTCCAAATAAGACCAGAAAGGTCGTAGCCAACAAGCCTATCAAGCACCCTTCTGGCTTCTTGTGCTTTTCGCAGATTATCATCAATTGCTCTTGGGTGTTTCATCGCCTCAGAAACAGCCTCCTTGGTAATCTCATTGAAAGTGATCCTTTTTGTTCTTTTGTCGCCATTCAATTTGAGTGCTTCCACTAAATGCCACGCTATCGCTTCACCTTCTCTATCTGGGTCTGAAGCCAAAACAATCTCCTCCGCTTCCTTTGCTAGACCTTTCAGTTCTTTTATTATTTTTTCTTTTCCGGGACTAACTTCATAATTAGGTTTAAATCCTTTTTCTATATTTATCGCATTCTTACTACTTTTTGGTAAATCACGAACATGCCCAACGCTAGCTCGGACTGTGTATTCATTATTTAAATATTTTGAAATAGTCTTCGCTTTTGCGGGAGACTCAACAATTAAAAGTTTCATCCCGTTAGTAATAGGACGCGGACCCAATTAGCCCTCGTTCTATAGTTAAACTTTTTTTTAAATTCGACTTTGTTTTCATAATTCTATATATAAATGTATGCGTCCGCGATTACTAACGGGATCATATTTTTTCTATGTACGAGTAATACTAAATAGGTTTTGCATTTTATGCAAGGAGTTTGTGTTTAAAGGCGAAATATTTGACCCATATTTTCTTTTATAAAACCCTTCATTTCGAGAGTCGACAATGCAATACTTACACGATGCACAGGCAATCCTGCCTTTTCTATAATTGTTTCTTTATCAGTCGGTTCATCAAGAATATTAAGTATTTTTCTTTCATCGTCTGTTAGCTCTACATCATCAAAAAGTTTATTAGTTTCCTTATCTCCATCACCAAAACCAAACTCATTCAAAATATCAGCAGATGACGTGATTGGCGTTGCACCTATTTTTAAAAACATGTGTGGCCCCTTGCTTGATTCTTGGAAAATAGATCCGGGTACAACATATACATCTCTATTGTATTCACAAGCGAGTCGTGCGGTGATTAGTGTTCCAGACTTCTCATTTGCTTCTATTACAAGCACCGCATGAGAGATTCCAGCCATTATTCTATTTCTCTGCGGAAAGCTCCATGGGGTTGCCTTAAAACCTGGCTCAAATTCAGACATTAATACCCCGCCATTTTTTATAATCCTTTCTGCAAGATTAAAATTTACTCTTGGATATATTACCTTCTGCGATAAACCAGAACCTGGAATCGCTATAGTTTTTAAACCATTTTCTATTGCGCTTTCATGAGCAATTGTATCAATACCCATAGCAAGACCAGAAACTATCACAATCGGGTATCCGCGTAATCCAGAAATTATTGTTTTTGTGGCTTCTTTTCCGTAATTTGAATATTTTCTAGACCCAACAACACATAGAAATTTGTTTTGAACAACGTCTGGATATTCGCCCCTGAGATATAGGGTCTTTGGAGGGTCGTTAATTTCCTTTAAAAGTGGCGGGAATTGTGCAAATTCTAGTTTGTAAATATTCTCTTCCATATATATACTTATATTATACTTACTATATAAAATTTTCGTATGCTGGATATAAAATTCATAAGAGACAACTTAGACATCGTAAAAGAAGCCGCGCGCAAGAAAAAATCCAAAATTGATTTGGACAAGCTGATTGAGGTTGACGATAAAAGGCGTGAGATACTACAGAGTGTAGAAGCAAAAAAACAAGAACAAAATGAGGCAAGTGCTAAAATCACAAAAGTTAAAGATGATCGTGAGCGTGAGTTTTTCATAATTGATATGAAAAAACTAAAAGATAAAATCCAGCAAGAAGAACTACTTTTAAAAGATGTTATGGAGGAGTGGAAAACTCTAATGCTCCAGGTGCCAAATGTACCAGATATGTCTGTACCGCTTGGAGATGGCGAAGAAGATAATGTTGAATTAAAAACTTGGGGAGAAAAACCAAACTTTGATTTTGAGCCCAAGGATCACATCACACTAATGAACGATTTGGATATGGTAGATTTTGAGCGAGGTACAAAAGTTCATGGGTTTCGTGGATATTTTCTAAAAAATGATGGTGCCTTATTGTCTTGGGCAATATGGAACTATGCGCAAAAATTTTTCTTAGGTAAGAATTTTATACCATTTATTGCTCCAACGATTGTAAAGAAAGAATATTTTTATGGAACTGGCCACTTACCAGGAGATGAGAATGATTTATATAAAACACAAGACAATGACTTTCTTGCTGGAACAGCAGAAGTACCAATGATGGGCCTACACGCAAACGAAATACTCAAACAAGAAGATTTGCCTCTCAGATATCTCGCATTTTCACCATGTTTCCGAAGAGAGGCGGGTAGCCATGGCAAAGACACAAAAGGACTCATAAGAGTGCATGAATTCTATAAACTAGAACAACTTATCATATGTGAAGCAAGCCATGAAGAGTCTGTAAAATTTCATGAAGAGCTAAACAGAAATACGGAAGAGTTTATTGAATCGCTTGGAATTCCTTATCGTCAATTAGAAATATGCGCAGGCGATTTAAAAGGCGCTCATGTTAAATCATATGATACAGAACTATGGGTCCCTATGGAAAAAACGTATAGAGAGATAGCAAGTGCATCTTATTATCATGATTTTCAATGTAGGAGGTTTAATATAAGGTACCAACGAGACGGTAAAAATGTATATGCTCACTCCTTAAACGCAACCGCAATCCCAACACCTAGAATCCTGGTATCTTTGGTAGAAAACTTCCAAGAAAAAGACGGGTCAATAAAAATACCAGAAGTTTTGGTGCCTTATTTCGGCAAAGATAAAATATCTAAAAAATAAAATGCCATGCTATTCGGTAGGCACAGAATTGTCTCTAAAAAACACAGAGACAAACAGAAAAGTCTGCGTGTAATAATACTTGCTGTTATTTTAGTGCTTTTATTATTTATTATACTTTTCTTTAGTTGGGTTGGTTATGGTCAAAAATTTAAAATAAAAAATATTGAAGTCAGTGGACTTAGTACCTTGAGCAAGTCTTCTGTATTAGAGACGGTGGAAAACACATTAAATAGAAAGCTGTTTTTTATATTTCCAAGAGATAACACTGTATTAATCTCAAAAAGAGGTATCGTATCTGATATAAAAAACACATTTAAACAGAGTAGCAGGGTTGATGTATCACTTAAGGACTTAAATTCAATTGAAATAGACATAGAGGAAAGAAAACCAATAGGAGTATGGTGCACGAGTAGACGATTAATAACCGAGGTTTTTGTTGAGAAGTGTTATTTCATAGATAGCACTGGATATGTTTTTTCAGACGCGCCGAAGTTTTCCGGGAATTTGTTTTTTAAATATTACGGAGGAAACACAAACGAATCCCCAGTTGGTTCAAGATATCTTCCAGAAAAAGTTTTCAGGGAAAGAGCATTTTTTATAGCATCAATTCCAAACTTAGGTATAAATCCGATTTCATACAAATGGGGTGAAAACGGAGACAGTACAATAGTTGTTGCCCCACAAAATGAAAAAGGTCTCGATGGAAAAATTATTTTTAACAACGACGACGAACTTGGTGCTGTTTATGATTATATTTCTTCAGCGCTTCTACACGAAGATTTTAAATATTTAGATCAGAGGATTATAAAGTTTGAATACATCGATTTGCGCTCTGGAAATAAAATCTTCTATAAAATGGATTAACTCTCAATACCATAGGACAATTCTACCGAATTGTCCTATGGATGTTTTGGCTGTAATGGTCTTATTAATAAGATAATGCTAGAATCCAAACGCTCATGACAGACAATTTTTGGCAAAAACTAAATAAGCCATTTTTCGCATTAGCACCTATGGCGGACGTTACTGATGCGCCTTTTAGAGCTATGTTTGCAAAATACGGTAAGCCGTTTGGCGGACCCGATGTAATGTGGACAGAGTTTATTTCTGCTGATGGGCTCTTCTTAGGTGGATTTGACGCGCTTGAAAAAGATTTGATATACGGAGAAAATGAACGGCCTATTGTTGCACAATTTTTCTCCAAAGATCCGGAGCTTATGCGACGTGCGTCAGAGCTTGCAGTGGAACGCGGGTTTGATGGCGTAGATATAAATATGGGGTGTCCCGCTGCCGTGATATGCAACCAAGGCGCGGGTGCTGCGATAATAAAAAACAAAAAACTAGCAAAGGAAATAATCCGCGCAACAAAAGAAGGTGCTGGCGGATCCGCCAGCTGGCGGATTCCAGTGTCTGTAAAAACACGCACAGGATATTCCAAAAATGAAATTGAAGAATGGATCCCAGCAATACTTGAAGAAGGTGTGGATGCGCTAATACTCCACGCAAGGACAAAAAAGGAAATGTCAAAAGTTCCAGCAGATTGGAGTGCTGTTGCGCGTGCAGTAGAAATACGCGATGTGATGGGTGTGGATACTGTAATAATTGGAAACGGAGATGTAAAGAGTAAAGAGGAAGGAGTAAGGAGAGCGGAGGAAACAGGGTGCGATGGGATAATGATGGGGCGTGGAATATTTGGCAATCCTTGGGCGATGACAGATCATCAAGCAACAAAAGAAGAGAGATTAAATGTGATGATTGAACACGCGCATTTGTATGAAAAAATATTTGAAGGAAGAAAACCATTTGCGTTAATGAAAAAACATTTCAAAGCATATGTTTCAGGCTGGGACGGTGCCAAGGAACTTCGTACGAAGCTGATGGAAGCGGAGAATGCGGATGAGGTAGAAAGGATAGTCTATAAAGTCCATAAAGTCGAGAGTCTATAAAGTTTGTAAATCTTGCCCCGCTAAGGCGGGGTCCGTAGACAAAGACCAAAAGAGAATGATAAAAAAAGAAACAGCCCACACCTCCGAAGAGATGCTGGTCTGTTTTTTTAAATACTTCATACTACATACTAAATACTGTATACTGATGCATATGAGCGTAGCACTATACCGAAAATATCGCCCGCAAAGATTCAAAGACGTCGTTGGGCAAGATGCCGTGGTAAACATCCTAAAAAACTCCATTAAAGACGGAGCAGTATCTCATGCTTATCTATTCACTGGCTCACGAGGGACCGGCAAGACAAGCATCGCGAGAATCCTTGCACAAGAGATTGGTACGAGTCCAAACGACCTTTATGAAATAGACGCTGCATCAAACCGAGGTATTGATGATATTCGGGCACTTCGCGAAGCGGTTCAATCTCTTCCTTTTGAATCAAAATATAAAGTCTACATAATAGATGAGGTGCACATGCTTACAAAAGAAGCATTCAATGCACTGCTAAAAACTCTGGAGGAACCACCAGAGCATGCAATTTTTGTACTTGCGACAACAGAATTTCATAAACTACCAGAGACTATTGTCTCAAGATGTGAGGTGCATCATTTCCGTCGCCCCACAGAACACACACTAAAAGAATACTTGAAAAATATTGCAGAAAAGGAGGGTTATAAAATAGACGCTGGTGCGGTGGATCTCATTTCTCTACTCGGAGATGGTTCATTTCGTGATACTCTTGGCGTACTACAAAAAATTATCTCATCAGTAAACACAAAGAAGATTACAACAGAGAGCGTTGAAACAATCACAGGAGTACCAAAACAATCCTTCATCCGCTCACTTATAGAGTCAATTCACAAAAAAGAACTTGATAAAGCACTAACACTGCTTCAAGAAGTAAACACTAGTGAACACAACACAAAAGTGCTTATATCTCTACTGATACAAAACATTCGCTATACCCTATTACTCCGATTTGCAAAAGACATGCAAGAAAGTATAAAAGAAGAAGTTGGTGAAGATATGTTTAACTTTTTAAACAACATCGCAAATGAAAAAACAACGGGAGTTTCATCTTCCCTACTCCGAAGTCTCCTCATCGCAACAAACACTTTTGAATACTCAAACATACCAACACTACCTATAGAGTTATCGCTTATAGAGGTGTTAACTAAAGAATAATTATGGATAAACCATACTTTGTAATTCCAATAGAAGAAAACGACGAGCCATTAGTGGATCTTGGATCTTATGGGTTTGAGTTAGGTTTTAATTATTATACTAGTGGCTTTACTACATATAAAAATGCCCTTGCAAGAAAAACTGTTGCGGACAAATTAGTAAATGCAAAAAATAACTTATCGACGGGATATAACTTTAAAATATATGATCCGTGGAGAAGCGTTGAAACCCAACAAAATATGGTGGATGGCTTCGCTCGTAAAATACGAATATTACATCCAGAATGGAATGAAGATCAGGTAATGACGGAGACGTATGAGTTCGCCGCGCCTGTAACAGGCGACCCGAAGCGCCCACCAAACCACAATACAGGTGGTGCAACAGACCTCACAATATTGGACGAGAATAGGACTGAGTTAGATATGGGAGGAGAATTTGATGAAACAACAGAGCGATCATTCCTTTCGTATTATGCTGACAAAGATGATGAAGTTTCAAGAAAAATACAGGCAAACAGAATGATGTTGCAAAAAGTTATGACGGATGAAGGATTTGCAATCAACAAAAATGAGTGGTGGCATTTTGACTATGGTAACCAGCGTTGGGCATATCTGACGGGTAAAGAAAAAGCGTTTTACGGCGGTGTTGATGCTCTAGAATTGCCGAAAACGGAATAATGATATAATCTGTTTTAAGTCTATAGATACTAGTCTATAGTCACATAGTGTTATATTCTATGTGACTAAAATCTAATAACTAGTGACTAATTTTGCGGGATCGTCTAATGGTAGGACACATGCCTCTGGAGCATGTTATCTTGGTTCGAGTCCAAGTCCCGCAGCAAAAAGAGCGTAGCGAGTATTTTGCTGCGGGAAGTGAGGTATCTGCTTGCCTCACGACTTGGACTCGAAGACCTTGGGTATGTCGCAACGAGTCCTGAGCTTGTAGAAGGATGAAGTGAGACGCGAAAGGTGTACTGATCTCGTAGAGATCGAGATTCCAAGTCCCGCAGCCAACTCGTGATAGGTTATCACGCTCGAGGCACGTGCTTAGCAAAGTCACCGAAAGCGATATAATTAATTTATGAAAGAACTCACCTTACTTAATCCCGAAAATGTATCCGAAGAGGAGATAAAGACTTACGGGACCAGAGAAGCTGCTCGCGCTGTCGTTTTGGATAAAGAAAATAATATAGCTCTTCTACATGCCACCAAAACGGATTACTACAAGCTGCCTGGTGGTGGCCTGGATGACGATACAGACAAAGTGGTTGCTCTCAAACGAGAGTGTCGAGAAGAAATCGGATGTGATGTAGAAGTCGTGGGTGAGATCGGATTAATGAATGAGTGGCGCAGGTTTTTTAATCTCCATCAAATTTCATATTGCTACTTCGCCAAAGTCGTAGGTGAAAAAGGAATACCTGACTTTACTGAATCTGAAGTTGCAGAAGGATTTGAGGTGGTGTGGCTTCCGTATAACGAAGCACTCGATATTCTTAAGAGAAGCAAAGCAGAGCAAATTGCAGCAAAAGAATATATGGTGCCGCGGGATATTGCTATTCTTGAAGCCGCACGAGACGCGTTGTTTTGATGAACTAAAAGGAAGCTAAACGGAGTAAGCAGGGTTTGACTACACACGGTTCTAACTCGAAATGGCCAGCGATATGCGTGATAAAACTTAGTGTGTAGGTAAAAACTCTTTTTTCCACTTTTTCAATCCCCTTCTTAAAAAACCTTTGGCTAAAAAGAAGATATAATTTTAATATTGAATGAACAAAAAACCCACCAAAATAACTACACCAAATATTACAAGCAAGAAAATCTCATCTGGTGTGGTACATAAATTGCCAGAGGATTTACGAAAGGCCTTAATAGGGACACCTACGGTAAAAGCATTGTGGGAAGAGATTACACCACTAGCGCGCAATGAGTGGATCTGTTGGGTCACATCTGGTAAGAAAGCGGAAACGCGGAATATACGTATTGAAAAAGCGCTCTCAAAGCTAAAGGGCGGAATGCGCCGACCTTGTTGTTGGGCTGGTTGCCCACATCGCTAAAATTTTTTACTTTATTTGACTTGTCTGCATTATAAAAAGTTAGCAGTAATAAAAACAACATATATAATACTAATATTATCATGCAAACATTCAGTGAACGGGTGATCAAAATGGCTCGTAAAATTCCAAAAGGAAAAGTTACCACTTATGGCCGAATCGCAAAAGGTGCAGGTGGCGGAACAATGGCTTCACGAAGTATCACTGCAATCTTGGGAAAAGCGTATAACTCTGGAATAAAAGACATACCATTTCACAGAATAGTTTATGCCGACGGAAGTGTCTGGCTTGATGGCGCGTGGAGAGAAAAACGACTTGCACTATATAAACAGGAAGGAATAAAGTTAGACAAGAACAACCAAATCGTTAACTTTAGAGATATATTATTTGAGTTTAAGTAAATAAATTAAAATCTTGATATAATAAACCATATGAAAAAACACCCATTTTTTAATGCGCTTTTTGCGGGACTATACATAGTTCTCATTGTTTTTATTATCAGCACTTTTGTAGATTCTCCGGATCAAAAAGGCACAATCCTAATACCAATGACAATACTGAGCCTGCTTGTATTGTCGGTTGCAACCATGGCATTTCTTTTTGGGTATGAGCCCTTTCGCCTATTCTATGACGGACAGAGAAAAGAGGCGGTGCAGTATTTCTTGCGTACGATACTATACTTCGCACTTATTGCATTATCGTTCTTAGCTATATTGCTATTTACACCCCTCTAAATATTTATAAACTAACCAAATAACAAAAATAGTCAAAGTTTGGCCTTGACTGATGATACTCGGACTTCTTGTGCTCTCTGTTGCAATAATAGAATTTATATTTAAATGCAACCTATTTGTGCTCCACACCAAAAACCCTAAAAGAAAAACTGTGGTGTGTTTTATAAAAACAATTGAGTATTTTCATATTTTGCATTAATTTTATTTATTATACTCATCTCCACATCATGATAAAAGTATGATGTGATATATAATATCGTGGTATAATGTATTTATGAACAAAGATACATTCTATTCTGTATTAGTAATATTTATTGGGATACTTGTTATCTTTATCTTTTTTGGTATGCAGATAGGAACACCAATACAAACTGATTCACAAGATATCGCAACGACCACACCAAGTAATCCTAAAGATAAAAGTGATTTAATAGTACTCACTTACCCACTACCAGAAGCGACGGTATCATCACCACTTATAATCACAGGACAAGCTCGTGGATATTGGTTTTTTGAAGCAACATTTCCTGTAATACTCACAGATTGGGACGGTCTCATTATCGCAGAAGGATATGCCGAAGCTATACTTGACCCAAATGATGAAACATCAACATGGATGACAGAAGACTTTGTCCCATTTAAAGCAACACTGGAATACACAGTTGCCCCAGAAACTTTAAATGTTTCAAACCGTGGTTCCCTCATACTTCGCAAAGACAACCCATCAGGTCTACCAGAAAATGACGATGCCTTGGAAATAACAATCTACTATGAAAAAAAATAATATTATATTAATAATTTTAATTTTTGTTTTCTTTTTCTTGTTGGGTGTCTTCTTTTATTCTGCAATCGGTGAAAAAGCCAACCTAGAACCCAAAATACCAATTTCAACAAACACAGATCCACTGAACGCAACATACAAAATTGATGGATCACCCATCCCCCTAAAATATGGTAAATACGAAGAAATTTTAACCCCAGACTCTACCTCAAAAATAAAAGTTGATGTGTTTGGAGAACCAATATATGCAGATATTGATGGCGATGGCGACACAGATGCTGGCCTATATCTCACATACAATGCTGGTGGAAGCGGAACTTTTTTCTATTTGGTTGCTGCAATATACAATGACGGTATATATACAGGCACAGACGCAATACTGCTGGGAGATAGGATATCACCACAAAATATAAATATTCAACACGGGATAATAATGGCAAATTTTGCTGAAAGAAAAAATGACGAACCTATGTCTACAAGGCCATCTATGGGTAAAACAATTTATTCATACATAAAAGACGGTAATCTTATACAAATCTTTATAAACGACAAGAATGAAACGTTGTACTTTGGAAATTTAGTTTTTGGACACGAGTCCCGCACATTTACAACATGCCAGGGTGATGAATATTGGCTTGTAGGAACAAATGAATATATGTCTTATATAAAAGATTTATATGAAAAAATAATCTTAGAAAGAGAGCCTTATACACCAGTGTTTGTAGTGATAAGTGGTGGGATCGTTCCTGCTCCAGAAGATGGTTTTGGTGCAGATTTTGATTACGGATTTTCTCCAAAAGAAATAATAAAGACATCATTAACATATACATGCGAATAATATATGGATAAAGATAGTTTTGAAGACAAACTAACAGATGAAGAGTATTTGGTACTTCGTGAAAAAGGAACAGAAGCTCCTTTTTCCGGCAAATACGTAAACACAAAAGAAAAAGGGCAATACAAATGTAAAGCGTGTGGAAATGCTTTGTTTTCTTCAGACACAAAGTTTGACTCTGGCACCGGTTGGCCAAGTTTTGATCAGGCAATAGATGGTGCTGTTAAGTACGAAAAAGACGAAGCTTACGGAATGAACAGGACAGAAGTACTTTGTGCAAAGTGTGACTCACACCTAGGACATGTTTTTGACGACGGACCAGAAACCACTGGAAAAAGATATTGTATAAATTCTATTTGTCTCGATTTAGAAAAAGAAAATGAAAATTGAATCTAAAATTGAAAGAGGTTTGGGCGACGACTACGATGTAATATATGTGGATTCTAATAATGTACTAGAAAATATCGGTAATATAATACTTGAGGGAGTTCACGGTTTTTGCTTTTATAAAGACAAGATGGTTCTTGTATATTCTGATAAAAAGGGATATTGGAGTCTGCCTGGTGGTGGAATAGAACTTGGAGAAACTTATACAGAAGCCCTAATTAGAGAAATTCATGAAGAAACAAATATGAAAGTTCTTTACCAAGAACTGCTCGGGTATCAAGATATTTATCAACCAAATAAAGTTGTTAGACAGACGAGATCATTTTGTATAGTAGAGCCTTATGGAAACTTTGTATCTGACCCAGATGAAGATATAACAAAAATAAAGTTGATAGATACTGTAGAATTTAGAAAATATATTAATTGGGGCAAAATAGGAGACCATTTAATCTCAAGAGCAATCAAACAACACGAAAATTTTTCAGCACATTAAAATGTGAATATTTTCCTATTTAATTAAAATTACTAAAAAAATTACCGAGGGCTCCCCTCTATAATTTTAATATAAAAACCAAAACAAAATATCAAGAGTAGCCCTTGATATTTTGTTGATATTTTATAGGTAATAGATAGCTCTAAATATCAAGGGCTACCCTTGATATTTAATTTATTAAGTATTTATTGTAAGAATTAATATTAGATTTAAAATCCAACAAATAGTCTGGAATTAGAGAAGTATTTATAATTATTGATTCTGGTCTTCTGTGTCCAAGATACTCGTGATAACTAGAATATTTATAAGATAATAAAAATTTTTCACAGTTTTTTATATTTTTAATCCCCTTCTCTTTAAAATCTGGTTGTATTATCTTGACAGGATTTAGATGTATATATGAAAATATCCATAAATATTGTGACTCTTTTGAGATATGCTGTGAACGAAATGGGTGCATGAATAGTGGACCACTACGTTCATATTTTTTATTAAAATACATAGAATACGCGGTTAATAAGCGCATCATGAACTTACTTATTCCATTTTCTTTTTTTTCATATGCTAATATGTGAAAATGATTTGACATAAGTGTATAAGCAAGTATGTCTACCAATGAACTCTTTCTCTCTTCTTGATATATTTCATAGATTTTATGTGCTTTCAAAAAATTCGTGAAATGATATGGGTCTGGTTGATTCATTATATAGAGAATTGACATAAATCTGTCATAATCATTTTTATCTAGAAAAATCTTTCTACGATCTACACCACGACTATACAAGTGATAATACTCATTTGTTGAAAATTTAACTTTTCTTTCCATTTATAAATCATAACATTTGTGTTTTAAAAATATCAAGGGCTACCCTTGATATTTTTTACACAATTTATAAGATGAATATTTTTCTATTATGTGTTTCAATATAGATATGACTGGAGGGAACCCCAGAACTGTTTTTTAATACTGTATTTTCAGTTTATTAAATAAAATTTGCTGAAAATAGTACGGGACCCTTGTAAATTATAGTCATTTCATTCCTTAATTTATGGGAGAATATTATCCTTTCTTTTTAGTAATATTTGTTGCAGTTCTTTTTTCTGTAATATTCAAAAGATTTAATGTGCCATGGGTCATTACACTTATTCTTGGTGGAATAAGTATAGGGCCACATGGTTTTAATTTACTACCAGAAAGCACAGTTCTAGACTTTATAGGAAACATAGGATTAATATTCCTTATGTTTATGGCGGGGCTTGAGGTTCGCCTCTCCACATTTAAAGACTCCACAAAAAAAGTTATGACTGTGGCTTTTTTTAATGGTGGAATCCCTTTCATTGTTGGGCTCGGTATAGGATATTTTGTCGGATTCAATCTAGTGCAGTCACTTCTTTTGGGTATAGTATTTATTTCATCTTCAATAGCGGTATTAATTCCTACCCTTGAGACAACTGGCTTAATACACAAACCAATAGGAAAATCCATAATAGCTTCCACCATAATGGAAGACATGACAAGCTTGTTGCTTTTGTCTATATTACTAAGATCTGTTGATCCGCTTACATCACTTCCACTACCAATCTTTTTGATTATATTGATTACATCTCTTATGACAATGAGATGGATACTACCAAAAATTCAATGGTTTTTTTCAGATAACAAATCAAAAGGTGACCCATTCCAACAAGAACTCCGTATCGTATTCTTTATGCTTGTTGGTACGGTTGTTATATTTGAACTCATTGGATTACATCCAATTATTGCCGGATTCTTTGCTGGAGTTGTGCTTTCTGGAAACATAGGAAGCGCAAAACTAAAAGAACAGCTTCACGTTCTTAGCTATGGGCTTTTTATTCCAACATTTTTTGTAATTTTGGGCGCGAAAACAGACATAAGCGTATTTCTAAACGCAGGACCAACTCTTACTTTTACAACCATAGTTCTTGGCGGGCTTATTGTTTCAAAAATATTTGGTGGATGGTTTGGTGGAAGGTTGGCTGGTTTTTCAAAAAAAGAAAGTTTGTTTATAGGATATGCAACAATACCACAACTTTCTACCACCCTTGCGGTGGCATTCACTGCTGTTGAGCTTGGTATATTTGAATCTTCAATAATTCCAACAATGGTAATGATGAGTATTGTGACGGTGTTTCTAGCGCCGCTGCTAACAAGAAAGATGGTCCCGCAACTCGAACACGGAAATTAAAAAATATTATTTAATTGACGATTTACTTGAACGAAAGTAGTTCTTTTTGAGAGCTCTTTTATACTTGATGCTCCAACATAGGTGCAAGTCGATCTAAGTCCGCCAAGTATTTCCTCGACAGTATTTTTCACAGGGCCCCTGTACTCAACATAGCCCTCCTTCCCTTCTGACGCTCGATACGATGCTTTTCCACCATTATTTTTTTCCATTGCTCTTACTGAGCTTGAGCCATAGTGCTCCATCATTTTTTTTCCTCCTTTTGTTATTATTTTAAACCCAGATTCATCGTGACCAGCAAAAAGACCACCAGCCATCACAAAGTCAGCTCCTGCACCAAACGCCTTTGCTATATCTCCAGAGCTCCTTGTGCCACCATCGGCGCAAACAAGCCCCTTAAGACCGTGAGCCGCGTCTGCACACTCAATTACAGCAGAAAGCTGGGGATACCCCACTCCAGCCACTTTTCGTGTAATACAGACAGAACCAGGACCGATCCCGACCTTCACTATATCGGCACCAGAAAGTATGAGCTCTTCTGTCATTTCTCCGGTCACAACATTACCAGCCATTATTATAGATTTTGGAAAATCTTTTCTAACTTTTTTTACAAATGCTACAAATCTTTCTGTATAACCATTTGCAACATCTATACAAATAAATTTTGGTGTTTGAGTTTTTGCAATTTGTTTTAGCTTTTCTTCATCCTGATTTGTAATTCCAATTGTTATAAAGGTGTAGTCTGGAATTATTTTTTTGTAGTCTGAAATTTTATGAAACTTATGTAATGCTGTCATCATCTTGAACTTTGATAATGACTTAGCCATTTGAAACGTGCCGACACCATCCATATTTGCAGATATTATAGGAACCCCATTCCACTCTGTTTTTGCGTGTGGAAATTTTAGTGTTCGCTCAAGCGAAACGTCATTTCTGCTTGTAAGAGAACTACGCTTTGGCCTTATCAAAACGTCATCATAATCTAATTTTATATCGTTATCTATACGCATGGTTTATATTATGAAAAATTATTCAAGATTTGGTTACATGTCACTTAGAACATAATCAAAAATACTACTTATTTTTAATTTTTTTTGCGGGTCCATTAGAGACAGGACTTGGTCACGAGTCACTAAGTATTTTTGTTCATTTCATTCCAAAAATACTAAGTGCTCGCGACCCCGCCTCAGCGCTTCATCCTCCACTGGAGGCGCGCTTCCGGCTTTCAAGTCCTGGTGGTTACCTCGCAAAATATAACAAAAATGTGCTTGCACACATTTTTGTTATATTGCGGGTCCACCAGGACTTGAACCTGGAACGTCGGTTTTGGAGACCGAAATTTTACCAATTAAACTATAGACCCAATAACTAAAGACCAAACAAATACAATAATACCATAAAAAATAAACCGCCCAACTGTGTGGGGCGTTTTATTGTAAACGTAGAGCGAGAGAAATGGACAAGTTTTTGTTTGTTCATTTACGAGCCGAGGAGACAACAAGGGGTTTTAAACCCCTTGTTCTTTACTCTTCTTTTTTGTTGAAACTACAGCTTTTTTCTTCTTAGAAAGCTTTTTGACTTCTTTGAAGACAACGTGCTTTTTAAGCTTTGGGCTATATTTCTTTAATTCAATTTTTTTATCTGCATTCTCTCCTTTCTTATTTCTTCTTGTGTAATAAGTTTCTCTTGTATCAGAGTTTTGCAGAATTATTAATGTTTTTTGAGCCATGTTATTAGTTTGTAGTTAATAGTCAGTAGTCCGTAGACATAACCAACAGACTAAGATAATACAGGAGAATTAAGCTTTGTGCAACCTATTTATTAAGTTTTTTAAACAAAGAGCCTGTAAACATAAGCACCAAAACTCCTATAAATACTAACAAAATTGGGTTTTCTTTAAATATAAAAACTTTATCTAAAATAGCCTTTAACCCAGAAC
>Ga0210050_1001024_pt1 | contig 32166 bp, 28 predicted proteins | sample CryGey132114_all_FD_185463 | JGI IMG/M metagenome (GOLD analysis project Ga0210050, IMG submission 185463) | Groundwater microbial communities from aquifer - Crystal Geyser CG22_combo_CG10-13_8/21/14_all (SPAdes) (version 2) | ecosystem: Environmental > Aquatic > Deep subsurface > Groundwater ... | reverse complement strand
ATTTTAGCAAAAAACCACCAATTTGTGTTGGTGGTTTTTTTGCTTTGGATACCGCACTCAGCGGGTATGCTTTTTTCGGAATAGATGCCTATGCGTGTCAGTCACCTGACTTAGCATATGGTGGCTGGGGGACTTGGATTCGAACCAAGATAACATCCTTCAAAGGGATGTGTCCTACCATTAGACGATCCCCCAGCGATATGCACGATATTTAACTTTTAAAATTTACCCTCTTTTATCTTTAAATATATGGCTTCAGTCCAGCCCTCAACCTGCCTATTGAGATACGTGCTGGATTTTACCACAATTCTAAGCAAACCATAATAGTCTTTTCCTATATTTTTTCTATACGTTTTTAAATTGTGCTTTTTATAATATATATATTTTATATCATCATTTTCAATTCCGATACAATCACACCAATATCGTCTGACTTGCTTTATTCTATGTTTATTATTTTCGTGTATATATATACTTAAATAAATATCATCTTTAGAAATCTTTAGACATACACGTAGCCACGTCATAAACAACAGCACCATTCGTGGGTCAGAATTACCAAAATCCAATCTTTGACTAATGTTATGTGTTTTTTGCTTGGCACCCTCAGCCCAATACAGTGCTATCCCTATAAGCCACAACTCCCTCTTTGATAATTTTGATATATCTTTAAAAGCATTTTTGTAAATCAAACTTGTCTGATCAACTCTTATTTGTTTTTTCTTTGCCCCACCTCTTTTTGCCGCATCTAATCTCTTTTTGGTAATTCTTTGTTTTTGTGGTTTTGACAACCCCACATCACAAAGCCATAAAGACAGTGTTGATTTTGCAACACGCACTTCACGAAGAATCTCAGAATAGGTTTTCCCATCCATACGCATCTTAACCGCTTTATCCTTTTGCCACTTCTTTATCACCATATACAAACAATTATATTATATTCACCCCATCGAATATAGTATATCGTGTGTATAACTTCCATGCTCTGTTCGACAGTATCACACACATAACATCAATAAATAATCAAACATCTAAAGTAACCTAGTCTTTGATAATTTAAGATTTGTTCTTCGTGCTTCTGCCGAGCGAGGCCTTTATGAAGGCGCTGAAGAGTGGATGTGGAGAGAGTGGTCTCGCGAGAAATTCTGGATGAAACTGAACACCCAAGAAAAACGGATGTATTTTTGTGGGTAACTCTGCTATTTCCATAAGTGTTCCATCTGGTGAAACGCCAGAAAATATCAAATCTCTTGATGACAATTTCTCTATGTACTCCGGATTAACTTCATATCGATGCCGATGTCGCTCTCTTATCTCCCCTTTTCCGTATGCTTTATATGCAATAGTCCCTTTCTTTAAAAGTGCTTGATACCCACCAAGTCGCATACTCCCACCATAATCTTTTTCTGCTAACTTTTTCTTTTGATCTGGCATTATATCTATAACCGGATTTGGAGTATCAGGATCTATCTCTACTGTGTGTGCGGTCTCAATTCCAAGCACGTGTCTTGCGTACTCTATCACCATCAACTGCATTCCGTAACAAAGTCCAAAATATGGAATCTTATTTTCTCTCGCATATTGTATAACATTTATTTTTCCTTCTATACCAGTCTCACCAAAACCACCAGGAACGATTATTCCATCATAATCTTTTAGATTTGATAATTTTTTATCATCACTTTCAAAATCCTTTGAGCTGAGCCAATGAATATCTGGCTTCACACCAATTCCGTAAGATGAAAACTTGATTGCTTCTATTACAGAAATATAAGCGTCAGAAAGTATAAAATCTCCCGTATCAAAATATTTACCCACTATCGCAATCTTTACTGGCTTGTCTGCTTTCTTCATTTTTGCAACCATTGCACGCCATTCTTTCAAATCTTTTTGACGAGGACGCAGTCCAAAGTGGGAAAGTATCCTTGTGCTAAGCGCATCATTTTCAAAATTTATAGGCACATCATAAATACTCTCTATATCTGGAGCAGATATTACATCCTTCGCCTCTATCCCGGTAGAATCAGCTATTTTGTCTTTTCGTTTTGCGTCTAATGGATATGAGCTTCTTGCAATAATAAGATCTGGGGTTACTCCATATGAATTGAGCTGACGAACTGCGTTTTGAGTTGGTTTAGTCTTCATCTCCCCTATTGTTTGTGGTACAGGAAGATAACTAACCATTACTGTCATTACATCTTTTATATTTTTTATTCGGAGTACTCGTGCTGCTTCTATAAAAATAGCATTCTGATACTCACCAATAGTTCCACCAATTTCTATAAGAGTAATCTCTGCATTTGTTTTTTGAGCCGAGGTTTTAATTCTTCTAAGTATCTCTTCTGTTATGTGGTAAATAGGCTCTACACACTTACCCTTATAGCCAAGCGCACGTTCTTTGTCTATTACATGTTTAAATATCATTCCATTAGTCATGTAATTATCTTCGGGCAAACTCACATCAAGAAATCTTTCATAATTTCCCATATCTTGATCACATTCAAGTCCACTATCAAGAACAAAAACCTCACCATGTTCTGTTGGATTCATTGTTCCAGCATCTACATTGAGATAAGGGTCTGCTTTTAAAACAGAAACCTTAAAACCCTTGGATTGTAAAATTTTCGCTATTGATGCGGTGGTCACACCCTTTCCAACCCCAGACATAACACCCCCAACAACAAATATGTATTTTGTACTTTTTTTATTTGCCATAATACTTAATATATAGAACAAAGACTACGATACGCCGTAGTCTTCTTTTTTAAAATACTTTCAAAAAAACAAATTAGAGCTTCAAATATCTTTTAATTGCCAAAAAGCTAGATATTGCTCCCAAAACTACTCCAGCTAAAATCAAAATCAGAAACATCTGAGAGAAGTTGTCTACATAATAATCGAAAACATTCGTTCCTCCAAAGAAATCTTCTGTAAATGGACCCAGCCAGATAGTTACAGGATAAAAAAGTACCATTGCAAAGAGCGCAGAAGTAAAACCATACATCATCCCTTCAATTATAAATGGCCCCCTTATGTAAGAATGGCTAGCTCCAACCAGCTGCATAACTGATATCTCTTCCTTTGATGTATATATAGCAAGACGAATAGTATTAAACACGATCATTATTGAGATAATGATAAATATTATCAAAATAGCAAAACTTAAAGCATCTACTGATGTAATAATTTTTGACAATTTGTCAATCGCTGTTTTATTTTGGAAATAATTTATTTTATCTATTATCCCGGCACCCTCACTAGAAAGCGCGTTTTCTGAATCAAGAAATCTTGCAATACTTTCATATTGAGATGTCTCTTTTGCTCTTATGTTTAAATGTGCACCCAGCGGGTTGTCATCGAGCTCATTTAGAGCTTGCAAAATAAGTTGGTCGTCAGCATGTTTTCTCGTAAATTCGGCGACAGCCTCATCTCGAGAGACAAAATCAACAGAAGCAGTTTCTGGTAATGCCTCAAGAGAATCTTTCATTGCCATCATTGCATCTTCTGGAGCATCAACCGTAAAATACACATTTATATCAACCTTTGACTGTATCTGACCTAATGCAGAATCTAGCATTGCATCCAAAAACACGAGAGATCCTAAAACAAACAATGTAACAGTCATAACCAAAACTGCTGCAGCAGTAACGACTCCATTTCTCCAAAAACTTACGAACCCTGTCTTTATTATTCTTTTAGTATCTGTCCAAAACATCTTAGTTTTATTTATGAATATAGAATTACGAATAAAATTAATTTTTTAAATTACATAGCGCCCATGAGAATCATCTCTCACTATTTTACCATTTTCCATAGTAATAACCCTGTGATTTAAAGACTCCACAACACCTCTATTGTGAGTAGTCAAAATAACCGTTGTACCTAGATCATTTATTTTCTTCAAAATTTGAACTATATCGTGTGTATTAACTGGATCCAAATTTCCAGTTGGCTCATCAGCTATAACCAAATCTGGTTGATTTACTATAGCCCGTGCTATTGCCAACCTTTGCTTTTCTCCACCAGATAGCTCTTGTGGGAAATTCCATATCTTGTCACCCAAATCCACAAGATCAAGCACGTGTGGAACATCAGACTCTATTTCTTCGTCTGTCCTTCCGGCCGCCTCCATTGCAAACGCTATGTTTTCAAACGCGGTCTTGTGAGGAAGAAGACGAAAATCCTGAAACACCATACCTATCCTTCGACGATATTTGTTCATCTCTTTTTTCTTAAGTTCGTATATATTGGTATTATCAAATAAAATTTCCCCCTCACTAGGAAACTCTTCAGCTAATATCATTTTCAATAATGTAGTTTTACCTGCCCCAGAATGGCCAACAATAGAAACGAACTCCTTGTGGTCTACAGAAAGACTGACTCCATCAAGGGCCGGCAATGAGTCCATGTATATTTTCCTAACATTATTAACACGAATTATTGGATCTTTGTGTGATTTTTCTGTATCTGACATTTTTAATTTAAAAATTAATTTAGTTGCGCATTCTCTTCCTTAATAAATTCTTCTATATCTCCTCCCAGCACTTTTTCCACATCGCGTAACTCAACTCCAGTTCTGTGATCTTTAACCAGTTTGTATGGATGAAGTACATAAGACCTAATCTGACTTCCCCATTCATTTTCTATATCTTTTGATATCGACAGACCGCGAGCTTCCCTTTTTTTGTCTTCTTGCTCCTTATGATACAACTTACCGCGAAGTATTTCCAGCGCTTTTTCCTTGTTTCTTTCTTGTAGTCTTTCTGAATCCGAATGTACAGCTATTCCGGTTGGTTTGTGTACAATTCGCACTGCTGTTTCGCGCTTATTTACATTCTGCCCACCTGGACCACTAGATTTTGAAAAGTCAATTTCTATATCAGATTCATTGATATCCACAGCTTCCGCATCACGAAGCAATGGAACAACCTCTACCATTGCGAAAGAGGTGTGTCTTTTACTATTAGCATTAAATGGCGATAGTCGTACGAGTCTATGTACTCCAGACTCATTTTTTAAGGTTCCGTACACATCTTTGCCCTCTATTTCTATAGATACATTTCTATATCCACCATGATCTGTTAAATGTTCATGCAATCTCATCATAACCCACCCCATACTCCTTACGTAATTTTCATACATAGAAAGAAGCATTGATACAAAATCTTCCGCATCCTGTCCTCCGGCACCAGCAAAAATTGTCATTACGGCAGATCCTTTGTCATATTTATCTACTCCCAGGAGCTCGTCTTTTAAATCACTAAATTCTTTTATAAGTTTCTGTGCTTCTGCCTTGTCATTCCAAAAATCAGGCTCAGTCATAGCTTTTTCAATTTCTTTTATTCTTTCTTCTATCTTTTCTTTATCCATAAAAACAAGTATATCATTTCAAATCACTAAAAGAAAAAGGGCTCGCGCATCATCCACTATGCGCGAGCCCAGATGACAAAACAAGACCAATTAGATGTGCTGTTTAGGTCTATGCTCGTCACCATGGGAGGAGCGTCCCACCCATTAAAATTACACCTATTTAAAAAAGGTGTCAAAAACAAAACAACCAAAAAGGCAATACTTGCTTGTTTGTTGAAAATTTAATTACTTGTCAGGACACCTTGTAGATTGCGGTGTGATATTTGTAGAAATTGCCCTTGATACACCTGTGTAATCAACGCACCACCACTGATTTTCATTTGTAGACAATATACTTGAAGCTACCCAAAAATCATCTGCATCCACACAAGGAACATAGCCATCACTTGCCACAGACACCTCACCAAGAACACTTGCTACTTCAGAACTTTTACATAAATCTAAATATGACTCATTGTTTTCTTTATAATATATTATTGACTCTTCATAAATTTTTAACATATTTATTTTTACATCAGAAGAAGAATCTATTTCTAAATTTTCAACTGTATAATCTGTGGTGGTAGCAACATCTAATCCTAAATCTGTTGTGGTGTCATCTTTTGCACCTACATCTATACCACTATTATCTGGCATAACATTTATTTTATCTTTAGTAAAATACCCATACGCAAAATAACCACCAACACATAAACTTGCGACAACAACTAGGATTAGTAAGGTCTTCAATATGGTACGCATCATTCCACCACCAGACTTAGACAGTCGTATGTCTTGTTTCTGTTGTGCCATATTTTGCGCAAAAGCATCATTTTGTTTTTGTACTTGTGCGTATGGCGTAATTACTGGATTTGAATTTGAGGTTATCGTGTGCGATTTTGGTATTTGTGTTTGAGTGTTTGTAGCCGGGTTTTCTGGTTTAATTTGTGTTGGATTTGTTTGTAGTGGTGTTTGTACAACATCAGAAACTGGCTTTGGTTCTAATGCTGGTGCTGATGCTGAGGCTGATTTTGATACTTCTTGCTTTACCTCTGTTTTTTCTGGAACACCAGGAAATGCGACCAAAAAAGCCTGGTCTATATCTTCCCTAGTCCAACCACCTTGGCTCATTAGAGTTGAATAAATTGAGTCTGTTGATGTTCCTCGAGCAAAACTTAATTTGACATATTCGAGTAATTCATTTGGAACCATGCCTATATTATAGAATAGAAATACATGATTTTCTTAGAGTATTGTGTATAAACCTAAACTTTTCATAAATTATAACCGCTTATCTTTAAAGTGAGTTAGATAAGCCTTTACAAATTTTTCTCACAAGCCCCGGACCTTCATAAATCATCCCAGTTACTAATTGTATTAAATCCGCACCAGCATCAAATTTTTCTTTTGCATCCTGATAGGAGAATACTCCACCACAACCAATAATAGTAAAACGATTTTTGTATTGTGACTTAGTCATTATAATAAGCTCGGATGATCGATCTCTACATGGTGCACCAGATAGTCCACCACAAAAAGATTCTGGCTTTTTGTCATCAGGATGAATATGAGAATAATCTTTTTGTAAATTACCTATTATCACGCCTTGGACGTTGTGTGTATCAAGCACGGCAAGTAGCCGAGCAAACAGATCATCAGAAATACTAATAGGCATTTTTACATATAATGGCTTTGTTCTAGATACCATATCTAAACGGGTGCAAAGCTCATCTAGAAGCTTAGGCTCTGCAAAACTTTCGCCACCGAATGCATTTGGGCATGAAATATTGATAGCATAATAATCGCCAATATCCGATGATACAAATGACCTGAGAGAATTAATGTAGTCATTCATGCCCTCTTCCGTGTCAGCTCGTGTACTATCGTTTGTACGCGCAAGACTAATACCTATAACAAAATCTTTATTTCTTTTTGTTTTTCGTAAGCGCTCTATAATCTTCTTTGAGCCTTCGTTTCGTAAGCCTTTGTTTACCAAAATACTTTTTGAATTGATAAGCCTTGCCATACGCTTAGGTGGATTTCCTTCGCATGGATAATATGTAACAGAACCAACCTCTTCACCGCCAAATTACATGTGTGGGAGTATGCGAGTAAGACGGCCGTTGTAGTCAAATCCAGCAGATAGGATTATCGGGGTTTTGTAATAAACACCGTCCACAGTTTTTGAAATATTCTTATCATGATATCCATACATCAAATCCACTATTTTACGAGTGATGGCAAACCTACCAAAAAATTCACCAAGAGATATCGCCAAAGTATGAACAGCCTCTGGGTCAAATAAAAAAAGTATTGGTTTTATTATGTGTTTGTACATAGGAATTATGAATTTCGAATTTAAAATTTCGAATAAATTTCAAATGAATGAATTTTAAAAATTAGAACATTCAACATTGAATCAAAATTCGAAATTCAAAATTCAAAATTCATTATGGAGCCAGTGGTCGGGATTGAACCGACGACCTTCTCGTTACGAGTGAGATGCTCTACCAACTGAGCTACACTGGCACTTCCGTAATTTGGAGCCAAGACCGGGGATCGAACCCGGGACCTCATCCTTACCATGGATGCGCTCTACCAACTGAGCTATCTCGGCACAGGTAGAATAATAGTATATATCTAGATTAGATACAATTTAATGGTAGTCTTGTTTGTTGTCCATTATAGCTTGAGCAACAGAAACAGCTTCTTCTGGATCCACTTCACCATTTTTTACTTTTTCTATTAGACTATTGAGTTCTGGAATTTCAGAATCATTAAAACCCATAATTGCTACTTGTTGTCTAATATAATAAATCTGCCCAATTGCTTTTTCTATTTCACTTTGCTCTTGTGGCTGTTCAAAATTGTTCATATAAATAATTATAACAAAAAGAGCCCCAGGGCGTTAGCCATGGGACTCAAGTACGGAGCAAAGAAAAGTGTTTAGGGTTGTGTGTACCCAACATTCGCATTTTTAGGTGCTTAGTTATGTACACATGGGTTCACAGATTTAGGTCGCGCGCCCGCCATCTGCTACTCAGGGACATCACTGCTTGGATTAGGTCATTGTTGCCGATTTCCAACTTTGACCACGCCATAACGTATTGTGAGCCCTACAACCCCAGACCGAGGTCTGGTTTGCCTTCTTCCCTGTTACGGGAATCGCTTTTGCTTTATTCACCAAAGATCTTTGCTAACAGACAAAGTAGCACAAAAGATTTTATGTATACTTTACAAAAAAATAAGTTGTTGAATAATTTTTTTAAATATTTTCACACCTAAAAACTAAGAACTCATGGGTATATTAGGCTGTGGTGGAACTATAGATGAAATAGATACGGGCATTTTAGGATTAGGACCATATTCATTTTGACCAATATTACTATCTAAACACATAAGAACTGTGTACCATATGAATCCTGCAATTGGAATAAAGTTTATTAAAATCATCCAGCCGCTTCTACCTATGTCGTGTAATCTTCTTACCGAAACCGCTAGGCTAGGAATAAAAATTGCTATAGAAAATAACAAACTTAAAATATTAGTGTCTATTAATGAACTTATGACACCAATTACAACATAAAAAATAACTCCAAACAATACAAAATACCAATATTCTGATCTACGCGCCCGACCTTCAAATACAGCATACTTTTTTAAAGCTCCTATAAAATAATTCATAATAAAAAAAATTAAACTATTAATGCTACATACTAAAATTACTCAACGACCAGGCTGTATCGCTTTGTGAGAAATTAATTATATACATACGATAATAATATCATTAAAAGTGGTAACAAAAATATCGCAGATAGAATCATATTTAATGTAATTGAGGTTTTTCTGTTTTTAGTTAAAAAAGACACAACAGCTAGTGGCAAAATAGTAGACCCGTAAATAAATGGTATGGCCATAGCAGGCATTGCCATCAAACCAACATCTGGTAAAGATAAAATATAAACACTAAAAATTAAAAGTAGTACAAAAATAATAATAAATACTAGCGCATAGTAACGGATAAATTTTGTTTTTTGTTTTACATTAAAAAGTTCTTCTAAATTTAGAACTTCATCTATCGCCTCACCTGACCACCCGCCCTGAGAAATTAAAATACTTTTAATTCTTTCTCTACTTACACCTTCAGACAATTGACCCTTCACAAAATTAAATAATTCTTGATTGACCATATATAGATATTTTACCAAATATTATTAAAATTACACAAAAGATGTTTTGAGTAGTTTTGATTTTTGCGCAAAGCATGTCTGCCCTACCTACCGGCAGGCAGACGGTAGGCAGGGACGGGAGTCTTGATCCTTACAGGATCGGTACAGGTTTCGTATCTCACTTCGTCCTTCGATAAACTCAGAACTCGCTCCGATATACTAAACCTTTTCAAGTCCCTCTCGAAGCAATGCTTCTCGCCGCTGCACAAAAACAAAAAACGGCATAAAGCCGTTTCTTGTTTTTGCGCAGCGGACGGGACTTGGTCACAGATAATTTTGCAAAGCAAAATTTCCGCGACCCCGCCTCGCGCTTCCCCGACTCTAGTCGGGGGCTTCGCGCGCTCCGGCTTTCAAGTCCCGCCGTGCGGTAAAATACAAAAGCCCAGATACGTTGTATCTGGACTTTGTATTTTATGCGCAGCGGACGGGACTTGAACCCGCAACCTCCCACGTGCTTACCTACTACAGTTTTCACTGCCTAAAGTTTAGTTTGTGGTCTGGACTATATCTTCACCATATCAAATTGACTTAGGTGCTTTGGTATCTAGTCTCTACGGAGTCCTCACCTTAGTGAGTTCCCTCGGTATTAACATATTCGTCAAATAACGAACTTAGCCTTCACCGATATCCCAAAGAGTTCAATCTGCCTTTCGAGCAGAAGGCTGCCTGTTTAAGCCTACAGGCGGGTGCTCTAACCAGTTGAGCTACCGCTGCGTATATCCAAGCTTCCTAAACGCCTTTTCAAAAATATCCTTTTTCCGCTTAAGAAAAATACTTGTAGAAGCATTATTATACATAAATTGATAAAGTGCAAGGCTGTCATGATGACTAAATACAAGTTCAAAACCACCAGTTTTTATTATAATAAATCCTCCTTTTATATCTGTATATTGTTTTAATACTAAGTGTAATTTGACTAAAAAACGTTTGCATCCAGAAGTAAAGCCTGTCTTAAAAACCACTCTAAATTTCCCCGTGTCTTTTCTAAGATGATCTCCCATATATACGCCTCCATCTCCATCAAAATATCCACGAACATAATCTCCTAAATATTTTCTAGGAATATCTGGAAACTCAAGGTTAAATGTCTTTTGCTCCGTTAGACCAAACCCACGTAAATCATTACACATCTCTTTACTACCAATCTGTAATCTGAACTGATCACTTTCATTACCAACACGATATCTAACTGAAATTTTATGATTTGAATCTAATTTTTCTCTAATTTGATATAACAAATCTTTATCGCAAATTTGAATACTAATATAATTGGATCCTCTTGGATTTATATCGATAGACCCGTCAGCGTAAATGAAGCCTAAAATATAAGCCATATCAGATGACCATTTTTTAAAAAATTTTTTGTTTACTTTTTTATGTATGGGCACCTATATATTATATCAAGGTGACAGTACATTACACTAACCATTTATACACAAAATCCGCCCCCATTATGGAAGACGAATGGCAGATATAGATGTGTCGAGGGTGGGAATCGGTCAGGAGTCCTTGAAAAATAAACTCGTAATGACTCGTTATTTTTCTAAGGCTCACGACCCTGGCTCGGCCACAATCTCCTTTCAGTCGATTGGCTTCGCGGCCTCCGCCTTTCGATTCCCACCTCAGCTTACAAAATTATAGGCCTGTACTACTTCGTAGCCCAAGCCTTAATTTTGTGTCGAGGGTGGGAATCGAACCCACGACCTCAGCTTTATGAGTGCTGTGCTCTAACCGACTGAGCTACCTCGACAATATCAAGAAGAATAATACATTTTTCTCTATTTTTCAATATAAACAGAAACTTACTATTTGTCGCAAACACAAATATATGTTAGTATTCCAAACGTTATATCGCGGGGTGGAGCAGTAGTAGCTCGGGAGGCTCATAACCTCCAGGCGTAGGTGCAATTCCTGCCCCCGCAACAATCATGTAAAATACTGCGCCCACAGGTGCGGTATTTTATATTGATTTTGCGAGGGGAGAAAGAAAACTTCTTTTCTTTCGTCAGGAATTGCAAGGCGGAGCCATGTTTGAGTGAAACGAAAACAGGCGAGCCCGGGTGAGAAGCGAATACGTGGAGCTTCGCAAGACATTCTTCTAACAAATATTACGATATATCGTAATATTTGTTGAAAAGGTGTACAGAATCTGTAAGATTGGAAGTTCTTAGTGATCCGCCAGCTGGCGGAGAGCTTAGAAACTTGACTCCAACTCCTGCCCCCGCAACAATAATACAAAAACCACCCTTATGGGTGGTTTTTGTATTTATATAAATTACTCCTCACTAGGACCATCTACAGTTAACACATCAAGCTCTGGTGATTCCCCTGTAATCCTCATCACATCTTTATCAATTTTTCCGAGTTCTTTTGATGCTTTGTTGTAGTGATTCACAGTAGTCCCAAGAGTATTACCAAGCTTATTCATAAACTCTTCATAAGTTTTCATGTGTCTTCCAAGCTCTCCCACCCTCTTCTGAATATCTTTTGCTTGTTCTTCTATTTGCAAACTTCGAAGCCCTTGGAGTACAGTCTGTAAATATGCCATAAATGAAGTTGGTGAGACTATAATCACCTTCTTTTGTTGAAAAGCATACTCTATCAAATCTCTAGACTTAACCGTACCAACAGTACCGATCAATAAATCATAATATATTCCCTCGGATGGTATAAACATAAAAGCAAAATCCATTGTGTTTTCGGCTGGACGAATATATTTTGCCGTCTCATCTATTCTATTTTTTAAATCTTGCTTAAATGCTTTCTCGTGCTTTTCTCTTTCTACCGGATCTCTTGTTTCAACCAGTCTATTGTAATTTTCTAGAGAAAACTTTGAGTCAATCGGTAATACTTTATCCCTATCTAAATAAACAACAGCGTCTACTATTTCCCCATTTTCAAACGCATACTGCATCTGAAATCTGTCTGGAGGCAAAACGTTCTTTAGCACAGTCTCAAGATAATATTCCCCAAGAACACCTCTCTGTTTTGGGTTTTTTAATACATCTTGTAGAGACTTAAGCTGATCAGCAAAAGACACCACTTGTTTATTAGTCTCGTCAAGCTTGGTAAGGCCCGCGGTGACATCTTTTATTATCTTTGCTGATTCAGAAAATTGATCTCTAATTGTACTTTGCATTTCTTTTGCACTCTCTCCAAGTTTCGAATCCACGGTCCTGTTGAGCTCGTTTAGCTGATTTTGAAGAAAAACCATACCAGAATCATCCTTCTTTTCTTCTTTTTTTCTACCGACAAAAAACCAAAGTAAGCCAAGATTAAGGCCTAAAAATATAGCTAAAATAAGTATAAAAATACCTGTCGTCATTGTGTAATTGTATCATTAATCCTATTTTTCCAGAAAATAAAATATTTTACAGTCTCTATAGCAATAAGATTGAATACGGCCACGCCAACAAGCACAAGAATCTCATAAAAAGAAAGTGTTGTAAGTTGTAACATGTTTCTAATTGGGGTGATAATTATAGACAAAGCAAAAGCGGAAAGACTTACAATCACAGAAACAAAAAGTACTTTATTTGAAAATATATTTATATGCCATATTGGACGATCAAAGCTCTTTAGAGCAAATAAAAATAATGCAGAGTCTAATGATAAAGCAACAAAAAGCATTGTTCTAATCTCATCAATTGGCACACCTATTTTTAATAAAATTCCAAAAAGTGTAAGTATCATTACTCCAGTTACAGCAGATATAGTAAAAATAAGTTTTTTAATGTTCCCTGATAAAATATTATAAGCAGAATTCATTGAAGGCCTCCTCTTCATTACACCAACTTCAGCAGGTTCAAATGCAAAAGAAAAGTTTAAAATAGATTCTCCTATAATATTATTCCACAATATTTGAGCTGGTAATATAGGCAAAGGTCCACCAAACAACAAAGAACCAATAATTAATATAACAACACTAAATGACGTTGACAGTAAATGAGCTATTATACGCTTCAGATTATCAATTATTCTACGGCCCTCTTTTATTGCGCCCACAATTATTGCAAAGCTATTATCAAGTAAAACCAAATCTGACGCTTCTTTAGCTACATCAGTACCAGAACCAACCACAATACCTATGTCGGAGCTCTTAAGAGCAGGAGCATCATTTATTCCATCTCCAGTCATTGCTACAATCTCGCCATTATTTCTAAGTATGTTAACCATTCGTAATTTCTGAGATGGTAGGACTCGTGCGAATACAGAATGCTCGCGCAAAGCTTTTAATAGTATCTCATCAGACATACCTTCAAGCTCTGTGCCGGTAATCGCACGCGCACTTTGATTTTTGATTATCCCAGCTTGATATGCAATAGACCGAGCCGTTTCTGGATTATCCCCCGTCGCCATTATCACCCTAGCCCCTGCACTTTGTGCTTCTCTTATTGCATCAGGCACATCAGCGCGAAGTGGGTCACCAAAGGCAAGCAACCCAGCAAAAACAAGTTTTGTGGATTCCTCTTTTGATATGCTTCCGTTTTTATCTCTTTCTATTTTATCTTTTTTTGTATTTAAAAATGCAATTGCGGTAACACGCTTCCCTTCTCTGCTTTGCTCCTCTTGAGCCTTAATAAAGCGCATACGAGTTTCATCATTCAAATCTTCTATCTTACCTTGATGCCAAACCCGAGTTGACATTTCCAACAAATGTTCTGGGGACCCACTGAAATAAAGTCTATTTTGTCTAACATCTTTATTTAAAGATACTGCGAATCTATTTTCAGAACTAAACACAAGAAAATCTAATCTTGGATATTTTAACGAAAGCACCAATTCAGAGATGCCTCTTTCTAAGCCCGCAACCACAATCGCCTTTTCAATCGGTCTGCCGTGTACAACAAAATCTTCTTCTCCTGACCTCTCTTCAATAAACGCATCAGATGCTAAAACACCCATACGTAATATATCTCCATTACAATTAGATGTATCATCTATGGCGCACTCCCCGCGCAATGAATTAAGTGACACAATACCACCAAGTGACATTTTTGCCTCTGTGAGAGTACCTGTTTTGTCCGTTATAATCACAGTCGTACTACCCAGCGTTTCTGCTGTTAATATATTTCTCACCAAGCCTCTCTCTTTGAGAATTTTCTCCATTCCTATAGCAAGCACCACAGTTACAACAGCAGGAAGCCCTTCTGGTATGGCACTCACGGCCACCGCAACAGCAACGAGTACCATCTCTATTACTGGCTCTCCTCTTAAAATTCCAAGACCAAAAATAACAAAAATTGCACCTATAATCACATAAGTTAAAAACACAGCGATTTTATGTATATTAATTTGTATTGGTGTTTTTACTGTATCTCTTGCACTAAGAGATTCTGCTATTTCCCCTATTTGCGTATTCTTACCAGTCTCAACCACAATACCTCGTCCGAACCCGGCCACAACCAATGTACCAGCCCAAAGCATATTATATCGCTCAAAAATGGGTTTATTTTCATCTATTGTTCCACCCTGTTTTGGTACCGCCACCCATTCTCCAGTTAACGGCGCCTCATTTACACTTAAATCAGTTGCTTCAAGTATGCGTATATCTGCAGGAATATGCATTCCGGATTCAATAATTACGATATCGCCTATAACCACTTCTTCTGTTCGAATCAATCTTTTCTTTCCATCACGAATTACAGGAGTAAATGATTCTTCAGAAGATTGTAATTTTCTGAAAGCCTTAAAGGATCTTTCTTCCTGTATGACGCCGACAGATACATTTATACAAATAGCCAAAAAGATGACAGTGGCATCAAGTGTATCACCTAAAAATAAAGTTAGAATTCCCGCCGCCAACAAAATAAAAACTAGCGGACTTTTAAATTGTTTAATTACCCCCTTGAGCAAGGTAAAACTTTCACCACGTCCTATTAAATTCATCCCATATCTTTTCTGCAAATCAGCAACCCTCTTTTGCGATAACCCATTTTGAAAATCAGTAGAAAGCCTAATCTCAAGTTGCTCATATGGAATACTATGCCAAGACACTTTACTTGAAATCAAAGGTTGTTTATCTATATAATCCTTTTTTATAATTGGTATTTCATCCATCTATTTTATATTTCTTCTTCTTTTTTGAGTCTAGCTTCTAATTCGGTCTCTTCCCTTTCTTCTTCTTGGATTTTTTTATCTTGCAATTTTTGTAAACCAGAAAAACCAAACAAAGAAAACACTAAAATGCTAGCAAGTACTATTCCTATAAGGTTCATCAAAAACAACATCATTGATCCTGCAAATACATCTCTCGATAATAGAGATATGGCAACACCAATAGCAGAAAGCGGGGGTACAAGGGAAACCGTGATTGCAATACCCGGTAAAGTGCTCGACGCATCTTGTTTAACCCAAGAAAAAGCCGCAATGATTCCAGAGAAAAATGCCACCAAAAAGAATAGGAAGTTTGGCGTGCTCACTAAGACAAGTTGGTGCGTAATCTCTGGCTTATTTACCAAAAAGGAAGTTATGAACGCTATAAGAATTGTGATCAGTGATGACTTAAAAAGATTCTTTAAAGACCTGCGAATCGCATCCCTAGATGAAGTTACTATTCCCATACCGAGAGACAATATTGGAAATAATATTGGAGCAATAAGCATAGCCCCAACGATAACAATCGGGTTATCCAGCAAAAGACCGAGTGCGCTTATAAAAGCTCCAAAAGACAAGTAGAGATAAAATGTGGCACTTACCCTACTTTCTTCTATTAATGTTTCTATTGTTTTTTTCTTATCAAAAAAACTAGCCCCTAAGACTGATTTTGTACTCATATATTGGTATTATACCCTTTTATACAAAGCCCCTCAACGCAAAAACCTTAATATATTACATCGATAAGAATGTTGTGGCCTGGCTTCAATATTCTTAGTTGTGGTTAGGGTTAGTGAAAAAAATATAAAATGTGATAATATCGAATACATATGTTACACGAACAAATACAAAAAGAGGTGCAGGAAGCAATGAAAGCAAGAGAGGAATTAAAACTCTCTGTTTTACGCGGAATGCTATCTTCCTTTACAAACGAGTTAGTTGCAACAAAACGCAAACCAACAGAAAAATTAACAGATGATGAGGTTATTGGGGTTATAAGGAGGTTGGCCAAACAAAGGAAAGAGTCTATTGAGCAATTTAGAGCTGGAAATCGAGAGGATTTAGCATCAAAAGAAGCGGAAGAATTAGCAATACTTGAAACATATCTGCCTAAAATGATGGATATTGAAGAGATAAAAGCTATAGTAATAAAGAAAAAAGAAGAGCTTGATATAAACGATAAATCAAAAATGGGTATACTGATGGGCGCGATTATGAAAGATTTGAAAGGAAAGGCTGATGGAAACGACGTAAAAAATGTTATAGAAAGTATTTTTTAATAAAAATTAACAAAAAAAGCTCTGTTTATATTGAATAAACAGAGCTTTTTTGTTTTTTCAGTAAAGATTGGGCAAAAATATACAAAAAACGATAAAAACACAAAAATTGATAGCACCGTTAGAGACAGGATCTTCATATAAACCCGTTATCTCTAAAAGTGTGGATAACTCTGTTGATAAACACTTAAATACCTGTGAATTCTTGTGTATAGGAGCCTAACTTCTAAGCGTGAAAATATTTTTTACAAAAAAGGGCGCCCAAGGCGCCCTAAATCTAGTATTTTGTGTAAAAGTCTGTGGATAAGTACTTTACAACCCTGTATTACTTGTGAGTATTACGGTATAACAACCTCTGCAATGTTATTTGCAGGCTCCACGGGGACATCTTCTCCTTTATAATAGCCTGCAACCATAGTAATAACGACAGCCAATACTATTATGCCCATAAATCCAAACAAAAATTTTATATATGATTTATTTACCACAAAATTAATTTAGTTAATAATTTTAAATCTATATAGACCCGCCAGATTCCAAAATGTTCTTAAGAGATGCTAAACTATCCTCAAGCGGAAGCTCTTTAACCCCTTGTTTTGCTATATCTATAGCTTTTTTCCTATCCTTAAACCCATACAAATACATTTCTGCCATATTAAAATATGTAGGAACATATTTGGGTCCAACTTCAAGTGCTTTTTTATACCAAGATTCTGCCTTGTTTAGGTCTACTATTTCATAAGTATACAGATTACCTAAATTATTAAGAGCGACAACATTCTTTGGTGAAAGTGTGTAAGCATACTCCCACGCCTCAGATGAGGCTATAAATGCCCCACCTGTCTTCCATAGACCACCAATTTCTATCCATCCATCTGGGTTAAGCGGATTATCTTTTAACATAGAAACAACCTCCGACAATCTTGAAGCTGATGTGCTCGAAAGACCTGACACGGTTCTATTTAGATTTGGTTGTGTTATTCCTGGATCATTTATCACCACGTACTCCGCGTCTACTCCGTCAAACCCTTCTATTGTTACCTTTTCTGTTGTTGTTGAAATGTCGCTATCTAGCACAATATCTGTATCAGGACTATTGCCAATTTTTGCCCAAACAAAATAACCTATTACTAATAAGACTATGGCCAACACCGGTATTACAATTTTTTTCATTCTGAATACATTAAACTTTTAATATAATTTGTATTTGATCATTATAACAGAAATCTCTCTATAGCGAACATTTATAAAGAATTATAAGAGTTACCAAAGCCAGACTTCGGTAACTCTTATAAAAAACTTTTAGGTAAAACAAAAACCCCCGCATAAGCGAGGGTTTTTGTTGTCCATTAAGGACGCTTCGACTAACTAATTACTATATTAGTTTGATCGTGTCCAACTCTGTGTTGGGAAGTCTGCGTTGGATGGGAATCCAGGCATACCATAACCGTTTGTCCAGTCTAGATTACTCTCGACAGCACTTGTTACTACAGGTGTTGTTGTTGAGAATGGTGACCAAATAATGTTATCGGTAGCACCTGATCCAGCTTCAACTGTTGTTACTGTTCCCATACCACCAGCAAGTGCTGGGTATGATGTATCAGCAAGTAGAGTCAATGCGATTGTCTCTGCTACTGATGCAGTATCAACTACAGATGATGCCTTCAAGACATATGTCTTTGAGCTATTAGCTGGTACAAGCTGAGCTTGTGATGTTCCTGTTCCTTGTAGTTCAAGTGTTCCAGCCGCGTCGTCAACTGAAGAGTTGAATGCAACTCCGTTTCCGTAAAGTACGAATCCTGTTGTTGCTCCACCTGTTGTAGCTACGCTAAATGTGAACTTCTTGAATACAATGTCCCTATTGTTAGGGTTTGTAACTGTGAATGAATACAAGTTACCACCTGGTGCAAGTGTTCCTCCTGTGCTTGTTACAGCTATAGATGGAACTGTTCTAAATACTCTTACACCAGCTGTTGCTGTGTCAGATGTTGTACTACTTGAGATTGTAGAACCTGATGCTACACCTGTTGCGTAGTTACCATTTAGTCCTACGTTATCTCCATCATAATCAACTGCGATGAATGCTCCGAATGCTGCTGTAGCACTGTTTGCATCATGAGACGCTAAGTCTGCTTTTACTGTTATCAACTCTGACTCTCCAGCTGTAACTGTTACAGGGGTTGTAAGCGTTGAAGTAGCATAATCTGATGATGCTCCTACGAAGCTAGCCTCACCAACCTTTACACCGTCATGGTATAGAGAAACTTTCTGATTTAGAAGGTCAGATGGTGAGTTTGATGCTGTGTTTCCAAGCTGAAGTGCAATTTGTTTAAGAACTACATCTTCTGCTGTTCCTGCTGTAAATCGGTATGCACCTAGTGTTACACCAGTTGAACCAGCTTGAGCCATGGTGTAAAGAATTGATGAATCAACTGTAACTGTGTATGAGCCACCTGTTGAAGCTGTCATAGCTTGACCAGATGCTGTTGACCATGTTTCTGCTATTGTTGAACCTGAAGATACTCCTGAAGCTCCTGTAAATGAGCTTGAGTTGTCTGCAAGGCTCCATGTAACTGATCCTGATGTAGCACCAGTTGAAACATTACACTTTAGAGAAAGAGTCTTTGCTGTTCCTTTTGGAACAATAAATCCTGATCCGTCAAATGTGAATGTCTGTAGACCTGCAGCACTTGGGTTAACAGCATTTGAACCTGAGTTAACTGCTGTTGTTCCATCAAATAGCTGACATGATGTAAGATCTGTTGCTGCTACTGTTGAAACTGCAAGTGTTGGTTGGAATGATAGTACCTTTACATCCTCTCCTGAAGATGTTGCGTCAAGTACATATCGTGCAAATTCAAATCCTTGTGCTCCACCAATCATTGTTCTTGCTGTTGGCTGTGATGACTGGCTGATAGCAAGTGCTCCTGCCTTTACTGTCATCGATGCAGCTGTTACAGCTGATGATGGTGTAGGTGTGATTGTGTTTCCTGTCAATTGACCTGTTACTGTTGACCATCCTGTTGAAGGTGTTGTAGAAGCTTGGAATGTATCATTTGATACAAATGTTGTTCCTAGTTTACCTTTTAGGATAACCTTTGTAATTCCAACTGGGAATGTAACTGAATCACTAAATGTAAGTGTTCCTGCTGGGTCTGTTGTATCTACACCATCTACTGGTCCTGCTAGAACAGCACCATTAGCATCTACAAGAGTTACGTTTGTAACGTTGTGTGCTTCATCTCCTGTTGCCATTACATTAAATACCATTTGACCAACTGAGATAGATTCACCTCTTACTTCTACTGAGAATGCGCCCAATGTCTGATTAGCAGAGTTTACAGCTACGTTTTGTGCTGGTGCTGAAACAGTATCTGCTGATACTGCTATAGAACCTGCTGAAACTGTAACCTGTGCTGCGTCATACCATGGGTTCTCTGATGAAGAGAATGCTGCTGTGTCTGCTGTAGGTACTGATGAGCCAGTCTGTGGTGGAATTATTCCATAACCATATGTCTGACCTGATACGTTGATGTCTGTTCTTCTTGCGATATCGAAGTCGATTGTTCTTGCTGAACCATCTGTAATATCACCCTTGATTGATACATCTACGCTGAATCCTTTGTCAATTGTAATACCTGATCCAAATGTTGATGTGTAGTACTTACCGTCTGACGAAACAGTTACTGGGTAAGCTGTACCGTCAACATATGTCATCAAGTTTGCTAGATCAGAACCTGATACTGAACCTGTTTGATTCCATCGGATTGAGTGAAGAGTAATCTTCTCTGCTGATCCTGCTGTAACCTTAACAGATGAGAATGTATAACCTGTTGTACCAACCTCTTTTGTTTGGCTGGATGAAGGGTCATTTGATCCTCTTGCCATTGTTACTGATCCAATTGAAAGTGTTGCGTTTGTTGTGTGTCCTGCTCCTGTGATAGGAAGCACTCCTACTACTGTTGCTGAACTATTTACTGCAACAAGTGAAAGTGATGCTACTTCACCAGCATATGATGTTAGTGATGAAGCCATGTTTGCTGCAATTGTCATTGTTCTTGATTGACCTGCTTTTACAACAAATGGCTCAGACAATGTTGCTTGATTCTCTGAATTAAGTGTCTTAGCTACACCAACTTGTGTTCCGTTTTCATCAAGAAGCACAATTCCAGCGAATGCTGCATTTTGTGACAAACCTCCTCTTTGTACTACCAAAGAGTTTACTGTTACATCACCATCATTTCCTGCTGTGAATGTAACTCTTGTGAATGGAAGTCTTGCTGCGTTAGCTGGTGCAAGTGTAACTGCTGGCTGTGTTGCTGCTGAAACAGTAAGACCTGTTCCAGGTGTTGCTGGAGGCGTTGTTCCACCATCAACTGGTGGTGTTGTGCCACCTGCAACCATTGCATACTTAGCCTGTGATATAGGACCAAAGTATCCAACTGCTGGAGTAACTCCATTAGCTGCCTGCCATGCAGCAACTGCTGCTTGTGTTACTGGACCAAAGTATCCTGTTGAACCTCCACTAAAGCTGTAGTGACCTGTCGATGTCAAATAATCTTGAAGACAAGTAACTTCTGCCCCTTTTGATCCTAGTGTAAGACTTGCTGTAAATGTACATGCTGTTGTACTTCCTGTTGGTGGTGTTATTGTACCTCCTCCATTAAGTACTGATGTTACGTTTGCAACAACTGCTGCGTCAGCTCCGAATGACTGAAGCAAGCCAACAATTGCGTTAACTTGTTCTGTCGTTAGACCTGCTGCTTCTGTTGTACCAACAACACCAAATAGCATGAACACTCCTGCTACGAGACCAACAACACCTGCTATTGATTTCGCATATCGTGTTTTACTAAATTTAAACATATTTTTTTCTTAAACATCTCCATCAATTTTTAATAATAATTGTAGATGAAAATGCGTTGCCTTGAATAACTTGTAATTTATCCAAGACCCTAATAATTACCAACTGAAACATTTTATTTATCAACCCAACAAATAAAATATAACAGTTCGGAATTTGACCTAATAATTACGAACATTTCTGTATACAGAAATGCTTCCTTTGCACGTACATATCTAAAGACCATAAATATGTACTCAACTTCAGAAAATATGAAATTGTCAAAGGTCATTCCTGTCCGACTTTTAAAACAATTATCCTCCATAAGGGAGACCAAATTGCTATGAAAATTCCATAACGAAATTTCGTCACCCTAGTAAAAATAATTATATCTCAAAAAAAGAATTAGTAACAAAAAGTCTTTTGTGGATAACTAAAGCCGTAAAACAAAGTTATACAAAGACCGATTGCCACGACACTCAACAAAACACAAAACAACACAATAAAAACAACCTTTATTTTCGCATATTTAACCAAAAAGTCAATGAAAATATAGACATTCTTCGGGATAAACAAACATTAATCAATATACATAACGGAACGTAAAGTTTGTAAAAAACCTAAATATTTATAAAGATGCCTTGGCCAACGAGTATCTACTCCAACGTCTATCCCCTTCCTTTGTCAATAGACCCTCCTCAACCATTTTTATAAGCTCTCTTTGTAATGTTTTTTCGCTATAATGTGGCAAACTAACGTGAACATCCTTAACACCAATATCAGATTTTGTATTTAAAAGATCTAATATCGCTTTTCTTCGTTCATTTTTCTTTTTGATTACTCTTGCACCATCCGTATTTGATGGTCTTTTTACAACATCTCTAGGTGTGCTTGGTAAACGAGAATCAGCAAAATAACCTTTATTTACAACGTTTTCTGTAGATTTGTTTGCCAGCTCTCTAGGAACAAACAGATCTTCTCTAGAAACTAAAAGAGATTTATTTGTACCAAACCTTTCAACAAGCAAAGAAGATAGATTTCTAAGTTCATTTATTATGATTGTAGAATTCATTTCCGTTATAAAACCGGACGCGTGAGATAGACCAAGCAAAGAGACAGTTTCTGGAATTGTCTGTGATGTCATAATGAATATAATATTAGAGACATTATCACCTGTCCTACTAGATCTCTTCACTGCAAAAGTGTCCGATAAAAGCTTTAGGACATTTTTCCTAATTTTTTTCCTGAGCGGTTCATTGGCTGGAATAAAGTTTGTTAGTATATATATAGCTCCAGATATCTTTTCTGATTTCTTAACAAAAAACTCAATGAAGGAATCATTGGTATCGGACATTTTATTTAAGTCATTATTTTGGCCCTTTTGGTTGTTGTCCATAACTATGTCTTATAGATTTGACTGTTTAATTTGTCTTTTATTATGTCCTTTATTATATAACAGACACCGAGAAATGTAAAGGACTTTTCACCTTAGGGTGTGGGGTGTAGGGTATAGCCAATAGGGTTTATGAATTTTAAATTTCAAATTTCCAATTTTGAATGAATTTCGAATGAATGAATTTAAAATTAAGACATTTAAAATTGAATTAGAATTCGAAATTAAAAATTCGTCTTTCGACTTTACGGACCCGCCAGAGGCGGGCAAGCTTTATGGACTTTCGACTTTGTGACTTTATAGACTTTATGGACTCATCAATTATGTTATTATTACCTGGTATTTATATGGCCAAACAAAAATCAAGAAAAAAAATAACGGAAGAAAAAAACAGTTTTTGGGAAACCTTAAACCCAAAGACAAAGAGTGGTATATTTTCTGTTCTATCTTTTGTACTATCTTTGATATTTATAATTGCAAGCATCAATAAAGCAGGAATTATTGGGGATTGGATATTTTCATTTTTTAGTATGCTTTTGGGTGTTGGGTATTATCTAATACCTATTGTTCTTATACTTGTCTCAGTTACGTTTTTGAGACCAGAGACTCGAGATAATTTCAGTAAATTCAGAATTATAATGGCTATTGTTTTTTTCTTTGCGGGATTAATTTTAATCGGCACATTTAATAATGAAAGTGGAGGGGTTATCGGAGCAAAAATCTCTGAATATTTTGTAAAATTTTTGGGTTATTGGGGTAGTGTAATAATCCTTTCTTCTATAATGATTATTTCATTAATAATACTTTTTGACATTAAATTAGATTTTGGCGAATTAATGTTTTGGAAAAAGAAAAAAGAAGAAGATTTTTATAATGATGAAATTAAAGATGAATCAAAAGAAGAAGACGAGGAAGAAGAAAACGTCCCTGAAAAAACAAAAGACGGTGGTTCTTTCATACTAAGTGGTTTTGGTGCAAAATCATCAGAAAACAACAAGGCTCCCAAAAAACTAGACCTCAGAAAAACAACTGCCCCAAGCAACAAAGTATATGTTCCGCCACCACTTTCAATTCTTGGTGTAGATCAAGGAAAGCCAGGGGTTGGTGATATAAAAGCAAATGCAAACCTAATAAAAAGAACTCTTGAAAACTTTGGGATAGATGTTGCGATGGACGAAATATCTATAGGACCAACAGTCACAAGATACGCGCTAAAACCCGCTGCCGGGGTTAGGTTGTCAAAAATAGTTAGTCTACAAAACAATCTCGAGCTCGCACTTGCCGCTCATCCTGTTCGTATTGAAGCTCCCATTCCAGGAAAATCTCTTGTTGGTATAGAAGTTCCAAACACAACAAAATCAATGGTCGGTCTAGCAGGTCTACTTTCAGCAGATGAATACCAGCAATCACCTCACCCACTAATGGTAAGTCTTGGTAAAGGAATTTCTGGAAAATCTCATTTCTCAAATCTAGCAAAAATGCCACACATGCTTATTGCTGGAGCAACTGGTTCCGGTAAATCAGTAACAATTCATACAATAATTACTTCCCTTTTGTATAGAAATTCTCCAGATCAATTAAAAATAATAATGATAGACCCAAAACGAGTTGAGCTTACTCTATATAACGGAATACCTCACTTGCTAACAAAAGTTCTTACAAATCCAAAGAAAGCAATATTGTCTCTGAAATGGGCGGCGAAAGAGATGGATAGAAGATATGACATATTAGAACAAAGCAAGGTTCGTGATATTGAGTCATACCACAAAAACATCCTTGGACCAGCCCTGGAGAAAGTTAGGGACGGCAAATGGGATGAAACAAAAGATCTACCTTATAAAATGCCTTATATCGTTGTAATAATTGATGAATTGGCAGATATAATGCAGGCATATCCAAGAGAGCTCGAATCTGCAATTGTTCGTCTTGCACAAATGAGTCGTGCTGTTGGAATACACCTAATACTTTCCACTCAAAGACCATCTGTAAACGTGATAACGGGTCTTATTAAAGCAAACATACCAGCGCGTGTAGCTTTGCAGGTTGCGTCTCAAATAGACTCTAGAACCATTCTTGATACTGTTGGTGCAGAAAAGCTTCTTGGCGCAGGAGATATGCTTTATATGTCCGGTGACATGTCAAAACCAGAAAGATTACAATCTGCTTTTATATCAGAAAAAGAAGTAAAAGCTGTTGTAAAATACCTACACGATGAATATGAAGACGAATTACCGGAAGAAGTAGATATGGATGAAGAATCAGAAAGAGCTTCCATGTTTAGTGCCGATATGGAGTCAGATAATTTTGGTGATGATGAAGATGATCTTTATGAAGATGCTCTTCAGACAGTAACCAGTGCCGGTAAAGCATCAACATCATACTTGCAAAGAAAGTTAAGAATTGGTTACGCAAGAGCCGCTCGTTTAATGGATATGCTTGAGGAAAGAGGCGTAATAGGGCCATCTCAGGGCTCAAAACCAAGAGATGTTGTAGATTCTAGTACAAATACAGATGGTGAAAGCCAAGTAAATCCATATTCACAAGGAGAGGATATATAATTTTGACATGAAGTATTACACAAACATTAGAAAGGTTTCACTTTCTGTTTTTTTTATTTTTATTGCTCTTGGCGTTGTTTTGTACGCATACAACCAATCAAAAAACTTTCTTAGTGGCCCACAGATTGACATAATAAGCCCCGAAAATAATGAAAAATTTAATAAACCATTAATAACAGTAAGAGGTGTCGCTAGTAATATTTCTAAGCTTAAGCTTAATGGAAGACAAATTTATATAGACGAAAACGAAAATTTCAACGAAGAATTGCTACTGCAAGATGGCTATAATATAATTACATTACATGCCTATGATAAGTTTAAGAGAGAAACCATAGAGACCAGAGAAGTGATTTTGATAGAAAACCCGCTAAATACAACCAATTTAGAGTTTATAAAAATTAATATAGAAGAAAATGGCAACAAAGAGAACAAAAGTGAATAAAGCTGAGGTTAATTCTCAAAAACTTGAAGACACAATAAAAGAAATAAGGATGAAATTTGGAGAAGGTTCTATTATGACCCTGGGTGAAACACCAAAAGTCGGTGTTGAGAGTATATCTACAGGATCAATAGGTCTTGATAATGCGCTAGGTATAGGTGGATTACCAAGAGGAAGAGTTGTGGAAATATATGGGCCAGAATCTTCTGGTAAGACAACACTATCTTTGCATGTTATAGCGGAAGCGCAAAAACACGGAGGAATATGTGCTTTTGTGGATGCAGAACATGCCATGGATCCAGATTATTCAAAAAAACTAGGTGTAAAGATAGATGAACTACTTATTTCTCAACCAGATACAGGAGAACAAGCTCTCGAAATAGTAGAATCACTTGTCAGATCTGGCAAAATAGACGTCGTTGTTGTTGACTCTGTCGCAGCTCTTACTCCAAAAGATGAGATCGAGGGTGATATGGGTGCACACCATGTTGGTAAACAAGCACGACTTATGTCTCAAGCACTCAGAAAACTAACAGCTATTGTTGCCAAAAGTAAAACAACAGTTATTTTCATAAACCAGATAAGAATGAAGATTGGTGTTATGTTTGGGTGCTTTTCATACGATACTAAAGTATTGTTGTCTGACGGCACAAAGGAAAATATTGGGACATTAGTAAACCAAACAAAAAAAGTAAAAGTGCTATCTTATAATTTTCAAAAGAAGTGTATTGAAGCTAAACCAATTACAGATTGGCATATCAATGGTGAAACCACTCACTTCTTGCAGTTTTTTGTCCAAAACCATACCGGAAACGGCCGACGTGGTTTTTCTGCTACTCCAAACCATAAGATTCATACACCAGAAGGGTGGAAAGAAGCTAAAGAACTAAAAGTAGGAGATGAAATATCAGTACAAATAACTGATACTTCCCTAACCGCTGAACAAGAAGAGGTGATTATTGGTTCTTTGTTAGGTGATGGAAATATCAAGTTAAGCAGCGAACAGACTGCTTATTTCCGCGAAGAACATGGACCAAAACAATCAGCTTATGTATCGTGGTTATCGAGTGAACTTGGTGACGTTGCAAGCAGAACAACAACTGAAAACTCTCGTGGAAATGCTCTTGTAGAAACCAAAAACTTACTACGTTTAGGTGATTTATATGAAGTATTTTACCCAGAACAAAAAAAGATAGTGCCGGAGTTTCTAGTCGAACAAATAACACCAAGAATGATTGCATTGTGGTATTGCGGAGACGGCTCTCTACAAACAGGCACTTCATCTTGGGGTGATAAAACATACGAACGCCAACCAAGAGCGGCTATTTATACCAACTCATTTAGTAATCAACCAGATAGTGTTAAACGAATAGACAAGATTTTTGCTCGTTTCTGTATAGAGACAAGTTGGCGCAAGTGTGGAAATTACAAGGTACTTAATTTTAGTGTAAAAGAATCAGAAAAATTCTTTGAACTAATCGCACCGTTTATACCACAATCTATGGAATATAAATTACCTACTAAATATCGTAATCGTTACCATCAGTCAGAACCTCAACAATCCAAACAAAGTCAATTACTTCGTCCAATGCGTATCAAGGAAATTAAAACCCGAATTCCATATCAAGATGGCCAACGTATTAGCAAACAACGCTTCGATATCAGCGTAGCAGACAACCATAATTACTTCGCTGACGGCTGTCTCGTGAGTAACTCTCCTGAGACAACGCCAGGGGGCAAAGCTTTGAAATTTTATTCATCTGTAAGGATTGATATAAGAAAAATTGCTCAAATAAAAAAAGGAGAGGAAGTGGTTGGTTCACGCACAAGGGTTAAGGTTGTAAAAAACAAGGTGGCTGCTCCATTTAAGCAAACAGACTTTGATATTATATACGGAGAAGGAATATCTCATGAAGGAGAAATGATTGCACTTGGTGAAAAATACGGATTTATTAAAAAAGCTGGTGCTTCTTATTCTTATGGAGAAGAAAAATTAGGAAGAGGATATGACGCAGCAAGACAAACACTACGAGAAAACAAAAGTGTTGCAAAAAACCTATTGTCTGATATAAAGAAGGCTCTTAAAGAGGTTTAAAAAATAAAATATGCTAGCGTATAACGAAATAAAACAGAAAAAAGTAATAGTTTATGAAGGAGAACCGTACGAGGTTCTTTCTTCACATGTGTTTAGGAAACAACAAAGAAAGCCTGTTAATGCAACAAAATTAAAAAATCTTATTTCGGGAAAAGTAACCGAATATTCATTTCATCAATCCGAATCTGTTGAGGAGGCAGAACTTAATAAGAAAAATCTAAAATATTTGTACAGAAAAGGTAATGAAGTTTGGCTTTGTGAAGAAAATAATCCAGCAGAAAGATTGTCGGTACCATATGACCAAATACAAAATGAACTAAACTACACCAGGGTTAATGATCTGGTAACCGCTCTAATATACGACGACGAAATAATAGGGTTCTCAACACCATTAAAGGTGGTACTAGAGGTCAAAGATGCCCCACCAAACATAAAAGGAAATACCTCATCTGGCGGAAACAAGGTTGTAACGCTTGAAACTGGCGCAAAAGTCACCACACCACTATTCATTGAAGCAGGAGACAAGATAGAGGTGAATACGGAGACTGGAGAATACACAGGTAGAGCGTAGAATTAGTATTCAGTATACGGTATGTGGTATGTGGTATATGGCATACGGTATTTAGTTAAAATGAAAACCACCAGCGTATCGCTGGTGGTTTTCATTTGTCGTTATACTAAATACTGTATACGATATACTATATAATATTCTAACTATTTAGCTATATAAGGCAAAAGAGCCATGAAACGCGCATGTTTTATAGCGCGGGATAATTCTCTTTGATGTTTTGAACAAACACCAGTTCTCTTCTTCCCTATTATTCTAGCGTGTGGATTCATAAACTTCTTTAAAAGCTCAGTATCCTTATAATCTATATGTTTTATTCCGTGTTTTGAAAAATAACATTCTGACATATTAATTCTTGTGTAAAATTATTAAATAATTAAAAAGGAATATCATCTGGATTTATACCATCATCATCTGGGTATTCTATAGACGGAATTTCTTCTTTTTCTTCTTTCGTATTTTCTTTGTTAGCTGAATTGTATGAAGAACTTCCTCCTGCAGGCCTTGGACCAAACTGAACCCTTTCTGCAACTATCTCTGTTCTATATTTCTTTACACCGTCAGCCTCCCAACTCCTTGTCTGCATTCTACCTTCTATTAGTGCAGAACTTCCTTTTTTTAGATATTGATTGACAATTTCAGCCTGTCTGCCAAAAACTACAATATTGTGATAATCTGCAGACTCTTGTTTTACACCATTTTTATCATTCCAAACTCTATTTGTTGCAATAGAAAATGTTGCTACAGAAATTCCAGAAGGGAGAGCTCTCATTTCCGGATCTCTTGTTAGGTTTCCATATACTAATGCTTTGTTTAAATACATGATAAATAAATTCTAATTTTTAATCTATCACAAGCTCTTCAATAGTCTTATCTAACTCTTCTTTGGATATTGATATTGGTTCTTTGTTTTCTGTTTTTGTAGAATCATCCTTTGAAGTAATTTCTATCTTTTCAATAGTTTTTGGAACAAAAACAAATGGAACAAAATTATCTTCTGTGGTCTTTAATATCAAAAATCTGACTACGGTTTCTAGTTTTTTAAGAGATTCATCTATTGATTTAATGTCATTTGGATTTAGTTCATATTTTAACCAAGAAAAATATGCCTGGTCGAAATCTGATTTAGAACCATCTCTTGAAAGAGTAATTGTGTACTCCAAATCCTTTTTTATTGGGCTACCCTCAGAAATAAATCTATTTTCAAATTTCTCAATTATATCCCTTATTTTAAGGATTTCTTTAGTAAGATCTTCTTCTGATATTGTAGAAGTCAAAAGAAAACCAATCTCATATATGGTCTTTTGCCCCTCATCTTGAGCATCCTCCAATGTGGAATCTAGCTCTAAATCTGTTGCTTTTTCTTCTTTTTCCATTGTGGGCATAGAATATCATATTAGCCTTAAAATGCAAGGCTAGAATTATGAATTAAGAATTAAGAATTATGAATACAACGCCTAAAGATGGGCATTAAATACACAAAAAGACCATCCAAAAGAGCTTGAGATAAGAAAAAACTATATACGATTCTGAATGTTAAACACCCTTAAAACATTGTCCACCAGTGTTTTCTGAATCATTCCAGGTTCTAAGTCTTTGATTTGAGCTATTCTGTCGGCCACATGTTTAACATATAATGGGCTGTTTCTCTGACCCCTCTTGGGTACAGGAGACGCAAAAGGAGAATCTGTTTCTGCTAAAATCATATCTTCTGGAATATACCTAATAACCTCATCATAATCAGAAGCAAATGTAATTGGACCATCAAAAGACATTGTAAATCCTATATTTAAAAATTTTTTTGATATATCAATATCACCAACAAAAAAGTGGGAGTTGCCACGCACTTTATCCCCGTATTTTTGGGAATAAGATTCCAAAATTAAAAGCCCGTCTTCATACGCATCCATACTTCGAGCAGAAGGTCTAATATGGAGCATAAGTGGTAGATTATTTGTAATCGCAAAATCAATTTGTTTTTCAAACAAATCTTTTTGTTTACTCCTTTCCCTATTCTCTTCTCTCCCCTCTCTATAATAATCCAAACCACATTCCCCTATTCCAACCACCTTATCTGACAAAAGATCACTATATTCACTTGCATCAAATCCTTCTGTGGAGTCGGTTGGATGAACTCCAATAGTCGCCCAAATGTTTTCATGCTTGAGTGCCAACTCTACAGACTCTATAGAAGTTTTTTTGTCTGTACCAACACAAATAGTCGCAAAACCTTGTGATTTCATATCTTCAACCACCTCTTCCCTGTCTTCGTCATACTGAGGAAAGTTTAAATGAGAGTGAGCGTCAAAATATAATAAGTCCATAAAGTTTATAAAGTTCTTAAAGTCGAAAGTCTGTATTAATATTTATAATTCATAATTCACAATTCCTAATTCTATATTCTGAGTTTATTTGCGCACAAATAAACTCTCCGGTTTCTCTTTATTCTCTATAGCTTTTTGAATTTTTAATGATGTCTCTGGCAATATTGGCTCAAGTAGAACAGAAATATTGTGTAAATTTATTAGTGCTTGCCTTAGAACTTTTTTGGCTTGATCTGGATTCTCTTTTATAACTTTAAATGGTTGTTCTCGGGCAATTAACTCATCGGTCTCTTTTATCGCATCCCAAACCATATCTAATGCATGATTAAATTCAAATTTCTTCAAAAATTCAATATATGGAACAGTTTCTTGGTGATTCCATATTTCTTCCTTAGTATGAAGCTCGTCATAACCCAACTCATAATCAAGAACCATTTTCATTATTCTTGAAGTTAAATTACCCAAACCATTCGCCAAATGTGCATTGTAACTTTCTTTAAATTTTTCATCCGTAAAGTCACTATCATCAAACGGATGAATATGTCTAAGCAAGTAGTATCTCAACGCGTCTGTTCCATACTCGGCCTGGACATCAAAAGGATTGATTACGTTGCCTATACTTTTAGACATTTTCTGACCTCCACTTGTGATAAATCCATGATAAGAAATTTCATCGGTATTATGCTCACCAATAGAGAAAAGCATTGCTTGCCAAATGATAGACTGAAAACGAACCTGGTCTTTACCAGCAAGCTGAATAGTGTGGGCTTCTTCCCAAAACTTTTTAAAATTACCTGATTCATCGGGCTTGCCCTCCGTAGCTTTAGCGGAGGAGGGCCAACCAAGTGTCGATATATAATTTGAAAGCGCATCAAACCAAACATACATAACGTGCTCATTATCTCCCGGCACATCAATCCCCCAAGACATCTTGGATTTTAATCTTGAAATGCTTAAATCCTCAAGACCCTTTTTTACAAACTCCAATGCTTCGT
>Ga0210050_1001022_pt1 | contig 32194 bp, 27 predicted proteins | sample CryGey132114_all_FD_185463 | JGI IMG/M metagenome (GOLD analysis project Ga0210050, IMG submission 185463) | Groundwater microbial communities from aquifer - Crystal Geyser CG22_combo_CG10-13_8/21/14_all (SPAdes) (version 2) | ecosystem: Environmental > Aquatic > Deep subsurface > Groundwater ... | reverse complement strand
AAAGTTCTGCTCTTGCATTCTTTGCCTACCCCTCTAAAATTTCAGTGTTTTTATTTTTGACCTCGTCGAGGTCATATTATTGTAAAAACAAACACCCCGAACAACCAGTACCCCGTAGGGGTTCTATATTCATGTTTATTATTTTGAGGTCGTTATTTTTTTACCGCAACAACACCATCTTCTTCGTTTGCTTTACTCTTCCTCCACCCCAAACTCTTCCAAAATTTCTTTTGCCATTTTTTCCGCAAGCGCCCAATCGTGGAGCTTTTCTTTGGCGTTTGCCGTTAGTAGTTCTTTTAGCGTTGAGATGTATGCGTGATAATTCTTTACTATTTGCTCAACGGTTTTTTCTTTTGCGGGTATTTTTATTTGATAAGTTTTTTGCCGTGAAAGTAATCCGGCAAATTCGGCTTTTGCTTCGCTGTCAAGTTCAAGAATGGTTTCCCCTTCTTCCGTCTTCATCTGGAATCTATTAAAGAACGCATCCGGTCTTAGCGGCTTGCCGTTAACCGGGTGTGTTTCAAACTCAAGGTCATCGTAATTTCCTTTTGTATAAAAGTCTTGTGGAAATTTTCTTATTCCATCCGGCAGACAATCTTCAATTACATCTTCTTTTACTTTGCTATATGCAAACTTTACTTCTTCCTTTTGTTTTTTCTTCCGCATCTTTGGCAATTCAAGCCGTTCTTTTACAAGCTCGCACAAGCCGGCATATATTTTCGGTAGATAAATCTTTGCATCTAATCCAAGCGCTTCTACTATTTTTGTATCGAGTTCTATTCTGTCTTTTTGTTTTACTTCGTTAAATATCTTAAGCAATTTCCTTGAGGATAGTTTTTCATAAATTTTTTGCAATCTGTCTGTATCTTTTTTCGTAAATAAAGTAGTCTTCGGTAAAAGATTTTCCGCAACTTCATAAACGGTAAGATCAAGCAGTCCATCTCCTAAACTCGCTCTGGATTCTGTCTCAATAAAAAATGAGAATAAAGTAGAAGCAATCAAATATTTTGTTGTTTCATTCTCTTCGGTGTATATCTCGTACAGGCGTTTGTCATTCAATATTTTTATTGAGTTGTCAAATACCTTAAACACATTATCAATTCCACATGGATAAATTATTTCCGGAAATTTTTCGTGTTCTAATCCCCACCAATATTTTCTCCCTTGCACCGATGGCACTTCCGTCCAGGAAATATTATCTTTCGTTCTCTGTTTCTCTCCCCACTCAATATACTTTAGCGCGTACTTATCGCCGTTCTTTCGCAGATCAGCTTTGCTTTCATTACAAAGAAATAATTTGAATTTCAGTTTTGAAGGATCAATGGTAATACTTTCGGATTCTTTAGGACTCTTAATTACCGCGCGAAGATATTTCTCTTCAATTAATCCTTCCCAGCCGCGTGCGTTTTCGCAGTGCACGACCCCCTCTGTCCTTCGGACATCTCCCCCTTGGTAAGGGGGAGAAAGAGAGGGGGTTTGGAGATAGAAGAATTCATTGATACCGGTTTTAATTCCAAACCTTACTTCCGCAATATCTTTAAGAGGAATAAGTTTGTCTTTGCATTTATCCAACAGTTCAAAGTAAACATCAGGTGCGCGTAAGTATTTCCCCCATTTTGCAAGTTCTCCTTCCGATTCAATTTCGTTTGCAAGGAAAGATTGTTTAACCATTCTCACCCGCATCTCATCAACATCAAGCGAAGAAATGTTTTCCGCTCCACCTTCACCGGATTCCGTTTTAACATTGTACTGTGCGCTCTCAACAGTTTCTACAAGCCTGTCAATGGTCTGCCATCTTTTAATAGATTCCAATTTCAAATCTTGATAAGGAATAAGTTCTGTAAATTTCTTTTTTAACTTTACAAAATGGGTGATGTTTTTATCTCGTTTTTTCTTATCGCTTTCCTTCTCCAGAATCGTTACCACCGTATTTACCGCGGCATCATCAAACCAGGGTTCAGCCCACGAGCCGATCACTGTTTTTACTTTAAAGTTATCCAAAAAGAATTCTTTTAATACCGAACCGTAGGAAACATCCAGCCACGAATTAGAAGTTATAACAGCGAACATCCCTTTTTCCGCAAGCAGCGTTGCAGTGTGGATAAAAATGTAGGTGTAAATATCAGCCTGCCCGGAAAGTTTTAATTGAATTTGCCCTTTATCAACATACTGATTTATCTCTTTGTGTAACCGTTCAACTGGCATTTCTTTTAAAAGTTTTATCAACCCTTCAGTTAGGTCTTTGATAATAAAGAGCTTGGGATAGGTTAGAAAATAATCGTACGCTAAAACTTTTGTAAGATAAAGCTTGTACCCTTTCTCTTCCTTTTCAATAAGTTCCTGCCGGATGAAAGGGAAATTCCCTACAATAGCATTGAACGGAGGAATAGGAATTTTAATTTTCTTATATGCTTTGCTTGCAGATGGAGGCGGAAAATCGTACGCATCCCCTTTGTTCACTTTAAAAATATCGTTGCGCCTTACACGGGGAAAGTTTTCAAAGTTGGAAACATCCTGCTTAAACAAATTTATAGTAGCAAGCTCTGCCGGAAATTTGGCAATGTCAAAACCCCAAATCTTATCAAGCAGTTCGTTATGTTTCATTTTTTTGGAAAGATACTTTAACCTGTCATAGATGCGGATAAGAAACGTACCGGAGCCGCAAGTGGTATCTGCAAAATATCCTTCTTCTGTTTGCACAACAAAACCGAGAATAAAGTCAACAAGATTTTCATTCGTAAAATATTGTCCAAGTGAGTGACGTTTATCGGGATCAATAATTTCTTCGAACAGTTCTCCGATAACATCTTCAGGCAATTCACCAAAATGATAAACATTCATTTCGGAAAAGAAATCGAGTAAGTCTTTATGACAGGATTTCGGGATACCGAATTCTTCTATTTCGGATTCTTCAAAAACCGCCTGCCAATCTTTTTCCTGCGCTTTGGCAAAAGCAATTTTCAAATAGCGTTCAAAGTCCGGTTCGCCTGTTACATAAAGATCGGGAAGGTCGCTAAAGTATCTCCTAACGGTGAGATAAAAAATAATTTTTGTAACAAGATTATAAACGCTCTGCCGGGCAATTAAGCGGTAGTAATCTCCCGGATCGTTATATGCTATGCCTTGCTCTTTTCCGTACTTGATAATGCGCGTTCGTTTGGCTTTGTCTTTTGCAATATCGGAGTAATGTTTTTCAAACTGAGGGACAAGTTTGTTAACCGTTTCTCTGATGTAATTAACAAAATAAACTTTGTCGGGAATAAATTTTCTAAACTTTCCCGTTTCGTTAAGATTAACAATTTCTTCACAAATACTGTTGACGTACTTTTTAATAACCGCTTGAACATCTCCGCGAAGCCAATCATTAATATCTTTCATTACCTGCGTGGGTTCGCCTGTAAGCAGAGTAAGTTTGTTCTCTTTCAGTTCATAAGCGTTAAAGTTTTGGAAGTCCCACGTAAAGCAATACTTAACATTGTAGCTGATCGCTTTCATTCTAAGCGTGTCGAGATTTTCCTTTGCGGCAAACGGCGGTTTAATTTCTATGTATGAATAGGCTTGCCTTGCTTCACGGTTTACCCATAAGACAACATCGCCGAAAAATGTTTTGGCATCGTATTTAGCGGGGGATTCGTTAGTCGCCTCCTTAAATGGAAGTTTATTGCGCTGAATAGTTTCGTTAAACCATTCCGTAAGTTTGCTTACAAGTTCGCGTTCATTAGTTAATCCGGTTTGTTTTCCCATTAGGCTCTGTAATTAATAATTGGTTGTTTTATCTGCAAACTAAGTGAAAATATATTTAGGAGAAAGAAAAAATTAGTGCTTATACTCTATTGCATGAACATGATTCTTGTCATGGACTCTTCATTTTAATAAAGTTAAGAAATTTATTTTTATTAAGATATCAAATACCATACTATCAATCCACTTACAACAGCAATCAGCACATCAATGATAATTTTAGTAATGATAGATTTTTTTCAATTTGATTTACTGGTCGATGCTGATTGATTATTGCCATCACCAATATTAATTACATTATTCTTAAAATTATTTCCAATAATATTGTTACTGAAACCACTATATTTTTTTTTGTTATCTTCTTTTCCCATATAAATTCCAATATTATTTTTAATATGTATAGTGCTCTAACATTCTGTTTTGTTAAAACCAAACACTGCGTATTAATTATTATACTTACATTTTATCTAAAACAACACCTTTTGCGGAATGTCAGCAGATTTTATTTTCCTCTTGACTCTTTGCTTATTAAAGAGCTTAGGTGCTCGTTTTACACGAGCTATTTACTGGTTTTAATTTCTGTAAATAATAAGTCGAAGAATTCTTTTATATCTAAAAGATAGTTTTCTATAAACTCTCTTTTAAACAAAATAGTACGATAACTTGATATCGTTACTCCGGAATGTATCGCAATCTTTTTGGGCAACTCTTTATTTTGCTCACTTACAAAACTTCAATTATGAACAATAATGTTTCTTAATTCATTATAAAACAAAAAGGTATTCCATTTAATATCCCTGAAGGCTTCAGTATATTTCATGATTTTTGTTAGATATAGTTTACTTTTATGAATACCTTTTCCAGACAAATCTTTAAGCGATATGTCATTCTTTATTTGCTTTTCACAAATAACACAAAGCATATTAAGGTTATGCTCAAAAAAATTATAGATTAATAAAAAAATAGAGTAACGATGGTATGAAGGCATAATTTCCCTCAATTTGAATACCTCATCTATATGTGTCTCATAATATCGTTGGGCATCTTCCTCTTCTAAAATTTCTAACTTTTTATTTAAGCTTTGACTATGACTTTTATAAACAGATGAAATCGAGTCTTCAATTAATTTAAAATACTCCTCAATTGTTTCAATCTCAATCCTTATTTGGCTCTCAATTATTTTGATTTCAATCTGCATATTATGCTCGGTGCCTCATGTATCATTCCATTAGTTTTTCGATCTAATAATCCCCCTTCTCCCAAGGCTGCTAAACAAGCCCTCCTCTCATCTATCATCCTCAAAAAGTTATCAGTTCACCGTGGCGAATCAGTAATCAGATTTACCTATTATCTGATCACTAAAAACTGACTACTGATAACTCAATACCCCATTACAATTTTTTATAAATGTCTTTTCTGTGAGCAATTGAAATGAGAATAATCAATAACCTGCCTTCCTTTATTTCGTAAATAATTCTATAGTTACCAACCCTAATCCTCCATGCCTCATATCCTTGCAGCTTTTTACTTCCCGCCGGTCTCGGTTCGCCTGCCAACATTGAAACATGCTCAAGAATTTGGCTTTTAATTTTATCCGGGAGTTTGTTTAACTGTTTTTGTACAGGTTTGGGGATTACAATTTCAAACAGCATTTTTCTTTTGGGGGCGATGTTTTTGAAATTCCTTTAAAGTAACATAGTCTCCGGCTTTTATTGAGGCGTCAACTTTAGGCTTCGCTTTTTTATATTCCTTAACATCTTCGTTATCTTCAATCAATTCAAGCATGTGGTTATACGTTTCAATATCAAGAATGATTGATTGAGGTTTACCGTTTTCATCAACGATGAAACGTTTTCTTTTTGCAGTTAACATTTGTCTCTCATTTTTTGATGCAAAATAATTTTATTTTTGCTTTACTCAAAGGGAAATAAATTGAAACATAAAACCGCGGACACAATAGCCGGGACGAATCAGTGATCAGTTTTTTCCAATTAGCCTTTTTCCAACTGAACTATTTAATTTTTCTTTGAGTTTCTTTGGGCGGCAAAAAATTCTCGCCGGTAATTACACTTTTTCCGGTTTTCGCTTCTAATTCTTTTCTCGCATTTTTTGCAACGGCGCCACCCTTTTTGCCTGCCTTTGCATTCTCATCCAAACCCTTTGCTTGTTCACTTTCTGCTATTTGACGTGTTGATAGCTCTGCTAATGCAGTAAAAATTAATTCAGCCTCATTCATATGATCTCTTAGGTTCTGAGATTTTAAGCCTTTTAAATCTTTATGCTTTTTAACAGTTAATCCTGTCCATTCCTCATGAATAATGTTGGTAAGCAATGCAAACTCATTACTTTTTTCTACGCCACTTTTTTTCCAATAATCGGTTAGTTTGTTGCGGGTTTCCTGTCCGGTCATTCTTTGCTGAATCCACTTTTCGCTTCTCCCTTGTTTCTGCCAATATTCACGCGAACGGTTTAATGCGTTTTCAGGGTTATTCATTTCCTCAATTCTCTCATAGCCGACTTTAGCAAGCCAAAGCTTAATCGGTTCTGCTTTTTTGCTCGGAACAGATTGAACAAGTCGAAGGATTGTTTCCACATCCGCTACATCAGTTAGATAACTTTTCCCGTCACCTGATAACATTTTCAGTTTGTCACAATTTGTGACAATCTCACTCCCTTCTTTTTTAAGACGGTTCTTTAATGTAGTCCAATAACTTTGTGCTCTTTTAAAATCTTTTTGATCAGTTAAAGCAGCAACAATATCTATCACTGAGAAATACCAGATTTCCTTTTCCTCATCATAATGACGACGAATTCTAAACGTATCGAAGACCGCTAATGATTCATCTTTTTTTTCGCTCATAAAATTTTCCTCATAATTTATTTCTCGTGTTGTAACATAAACATAGCGTGGCAAGCCGCAAGTTCAAAGTGAAAAATATAAAGTGAATTGGAACCTCAAAACAAGAAAAAATATCTTGACATAAAAATTAAAGATTTACACGGCAATACTATAAAACCAAACTTTCATTTATATAAAGCTGATAAACAAGCCCTCCTCTCATCTATCATCCTCAAAGAGTTGTCAGTTATCAGTTCGCCGCGGTAAATCAGTTATCAGATTTATATCTTCTTACTTCTGTATTCTGATTTCTACTTTCAACTAACTTACCACCGGCGGCACTATCGGCTCAACTGGCGGCGTCTGCTCTTCCTCATTTCCACCTCCACCTTTAGGCCAGGGAGACTCGAACGATTTCAACTTCGCCGGATCATTTTCATAAACTATTCTTTCCGCTTTGTTAATTACGTTCACCGCATCATACACTTTTACAAGCGCAAGATTTCTCTCGATTGTGTACTGTTCAAAATCACTATCGGCTGCACCAACCTGCGTATCAAGCGTTTTTAGTTCTTCATTAAGCGTAGCGCCTTCGGCTAAGAATGTAGCGGGCATTCCCTTTTCCGTAACTTTGGTTAAATATTTTGTTAGTACATTTGCAGCGGCGGTCATCGCATCGCCCATTAACACTGCGTTGTTCTTGGCGGTTACATACGGGGTACTCGGTTACTTGAGATGATTTTGGCTGGAAGGCGAGTTCAAGATAAAACTCTCCCCTTTTTAACCACTTTTGACATGCTTTAATTTTTACTTTTAACAGCACTGTCCAGGCGGCTTTTTCTTTTTGAATATTTTTGCTGGTTTTGAAATTTTCAGCGGCTAAAATATCAGCCTTAAATTGGTTAATGTACGCCTCCGTAATTCCCTGTCCGCTCATCTCCGGTTTATCAGCCAGATTTGAGTAACAATTTGTTGCTTCAATAAGTGAAACTTTTCTACTTACCGGCAGTTTTCTGATCTCGACTTTCATAACGTGTTCCTCTCTTGTTTGATGAATGTGTTACATGCAAAAAAAAAACGATTTGAAGTCATCTCTCCGCAAAAGAATCCCATGAAGTTAAATCTGATACGAAAAAGATTAGGTTTTTACAACCTTGTTAGGAAAAGTAAGTTCGAGTAGGAACCCCGTTCCCCATGGTTTTAAATAACCGCTGTAATCTTACGGCAAATAAAAATAAATGTCAACTTTTTTTTTACGTAGATAATGTAAAAATTTGAACCATGACTTATTCACCTATTTATAAACGGCATACCCGGAACCAAAAAATATTTTCTTTTTCGTGACTTTGTGCCATTGTGGCAAAACTTCCTCGCCACGGAGACGCGGTCTCTAAATTAAATAGTTGGCAACCTCTGCTTTTTCCATCCCAGGTCCCACCGTCCCTCGCCCCAAAGTCTTCTCCCCCGTCTCATAAAAGTTCTTTTCTGACTCATTTTCTCACTATTCTGTCCCAAAACGCAGCTATTCTGTCAGGTTGTCCTACTATTCTGTCACCTTGCACTGCTAAGGAGTCACATTCCGGTACTGAGAAATGGTTTTTTGCATCTAAGGAGTGACCTTTCGGCGCTATGGAGCCATAATTCACAACTATTTTGTCATGTTTCACGATTATTCTGACACAATACGTAACTAAGGAGAGGTTTTTCGTAACTTAGGGATGACCCCATTACGACTAAGGAGTGGTCTTTCAGAACTAAGGAATAGAGAAGCTATTCTACTTTATTACCACCGGGAAGTTCCCTCCTAAAGTCACATCGTCCCAAAGTCTCCCCAATCTTAAGGTCACCTCTAAAATCTTGCTAAGAAACCTTCAAGGTTTTTATTTTAGCTAAGTTCGATAAAATTTTAACATAACAAAATATGGTAAAGATAAACCTTGAAGGTTTTTAGAGATGCCCTTAAACTACTTCACTTCCTTTAAATACTTCAGAAACTCTTCCGCCGTAATAAATCCCGTGAACCGTTCTACTTCATTTCCCTTTGAATCAATAAGTATTGTTGTAGGAACACCGACAATGTTAAACTTGTTTCGCAAAGCGTCAACATCGGGAGAAACGGATTTTGTCATATCGGCTTTTAATCCACTAAATCTTTTCGACTCTTCAATCACTTTTGGATTAGAGAAAGTAACTGCATCAAGTTCTTTACAAGGGATACACCAATCGGCATAAAAATCTATAATCACCGGTTTGCCATCCGCTTTCGCCTGTGCAACTTGTTGCTCGGAAAACTTCTGCCAATCAATTGATTTATTTTCGGAAGGAAGCAGGGCGAAAACTGAGAGAGTAAAAATTATCAGCGCAAAAAGTGTTTTGAAGATTCTGAATCCTAATAAGTTATTCGCCAGTTTATCAACAAATAAAAGGTAGAGCGCGGCAATTATAGCAAATACCGGAAGTAGATAATGCGCAGCTTCTTTTGGAAGAATCGGCGAAACAAAATAAGCAGCCATCCCGAGCAATAATAATCCAAAGATATGCTTTACTGCTTCCATCCATTCGCCTGCTTTAGGCAATTGTTTTATCTTTCCGGAAAAAATTGCAAGAAGGAAATATGGAAGTCCAAGTCCAAGTGCAAGTACAAAGAAAAGAAGAAATCCGGTAAAGACATCAGCCTTAGCGGCAACGTAGGTAACTAACCCAAGCACAAAAGGTCCGATGCAAGGCGCTGCAACAATTCCCATCGTTAAGCCCATAAAGAAAGCGCCAAATAATCCTCCCTTAGCTCCCCCGGCTTTCATTACCAACCAATTGGGGAGTTGAAATTCATACACACCGAACATACTTAACGAGAGCAGAACAAAAATGAGCGCAATAAAAATAATGACAAAAGTATTTTGCAGCAGCGCGCCAAAAATAGCGCCGCTTAATGCTGTTACAACCCCGATCACGGAATATGTTAATGCCATACCGAGGACGTAAAGAAGTCCCATTGCGACAAGTTTACTCGTCTTCCCTTCCGCCTGTCCGCCAAAATATCCCACGGTAATTGGAATAAGAGGATAAACGCAAGGAGTAAGATTAAGCGCAAGTCCTCCAAGGAAAACAAAAATCAAACTGAGAAGTAAACTACTCTTTTCAAGTGTTGAAAAAATCGAATCTTCATTCTGAACGGGAGTCCCTTTGGGATTTTCGAACGAAGTAAGTTCATTCTTAACTGATGTTTCAGCAGTATCTGCAATTAAAGCGACAGCTTCTCCGTTCACCGAAACGATTAGTGTATCTGCAACATTATTAGGCGGCATACAAGTCTTGTTATTGCATGCTTGATATTCCAAGCTAACAATTACTTTGTATTTCCCTTCTCTAATTTCAGCCGGAATTTTTAACAATGCGGCGAATGTAACTTCATTCTCATAAACAGAAAGAGGTTTCTCGCTAAAATCGAATTTAATTTCTTTTCCAGTTGGATAATTTACTTTCACCAATCTAATTTTTTCTGGTGAAGAAAGTTCCAGCTTTGAGGGAATAAGAAAATCATCATGCGGTTTGTTCGAGTTGATATGCCAGGTAGGACTGACAGAAACTTTCACATCTACTTTTACATCGCTCCCGGGATGAATGCTGTCCGTTGCTATATAACTTTTAATGTGCGCTTGCTGCCCGCTGAACTGCGCGAAGGAGTAGGCAGTAGGCAGTAGGAAGTAGGCAAATACAAGTATCAATAATTTCAACTTTATATTTTCTACTTTCAACTTTATACTTTCTACTTTCAACATGTTACTTTCTACTTTCAACTTGTTACTTTCCACTATTTACTTTCTCCATCCTTGAACGATCGGGAAGCGTCTGCCATACCCGAAAGCTTTATTTGATACACGTAGAGCGGGAGCCGCTTGTCTGCGCTTAAATTCATTATGGTCAACTAAGCGAAGAATATTCTTCACAATTTCTTTATCGCCAATCATCTGACTAATTTCTTCCATCTCTTTATTTTCTTCTAAATACATTCGTAAAATCTTATCCAACAATTCATATGGCGGAAGTGAATCCTGATCTGTTTGATCCGGTCTTAATTCTGCCGAAGGAGCTTTAGTTACTATTGCCTCCGGTATAATTTCTCCATTACGATTTATAAAATTTGCAATTCGGTAAAGATCAGATTTATAAACATCAGCGATAACCGCAAGACCGCCGCACATATCGCCGTACAACGTAGCATAACCAACTGCCATCTCGGATTTGTTCCCTGTGGATAATAAAAGATATTTCAATTTATTTGAAAGCGCCATTAACAATAATCCGCGTGTGCGGGACTGCAAATTTTCTTCAGTAATATCTTCCGGTTTTTCTCCGAACAATGGTTGCAGTGTTTCCAAAGCTTTATCAACCACCGGTTGAATTGAAATTTTGTTTGATAAGATGCCAAGATTTGCAATAAGTTTCTCGGAATCTTTCACGCTCCCTTCCGAAGAATATTTTGAAGGAAGCATTACCACATTCACATTTTCTTTCGCTATCGCTTGAACGGCAAGATAAGCTACGATCGCTGAATCAAGTCCGCCGCTTAATCCTACTAAAACTTTCTTGAAATTCAGTTTTGTACAATATTCTTTTAAACCGTAAACAAGTGCGTCATGAATTTCTTCTTCAAAAGTCCGTTCCACTTTGGTTATTTGTTCGTACTTTTTGTCAGTATCATAAAGAATATAATCTTCATCAAAATTCTTCCCGAGCTGAATCAGATTCCCCGCATTATCAAAACACATTGAAGCGCCGTCGAAAATCAAATCCGTTTGAGCGCCGACGTTGCACACGTATGCTAAACCAATTTTATCTTTTTCAGTGAGCGCCGAGAGCATTTCCAAACGCGCCTTCCGTTTCCCGTAAGAATAGGGACTTGCGGAAATATTGATAAGAAAAGTTGCTTTCTTATCAAGTAAGCGTTCAACAGGATCGTTTGAGTAGAGTCGCTTCTTCCAATAGTCTTTGTCGTTCCAAATATCTTCACAAATAGAAATACCGAGCTTCTCTCCTTTGAATTCATGCACAAATACATCACGTGCCGATTCAAAGTAACGCATCTCGTCAAATACATCGTAATTGGGTATCAACGTTTTATGTTGAACAAATTGTATTTTCCCTTCGTAGCAAAGTAATGCAGAATTAAAAAGATTTGTTCCCACGACATCGTCTTCCTCTGTAAGAGAACCGAATAAAAGTCCAACGGCATTTGTTTGTGCGGCGATTTCGTGTGCCGCAATATTAACTGTGTCACGAAATTCTTTCTTTTCGACCAAGTCAAGAGAAGGATATCCGAGCAGCGCAAGTTCCGGAAATACTACCAGGTCAGCTTTATCTTTAACGGCTTTGCGGTATCCGGTAATTATTTTTTCTTTATTTCCTTTAATATCCCCGATTACTGTATCTATTTGAAAGAGGGCAAGTTTCATAGAAAGATTCTTTTTTTTTTATTCAAAGTTAAAAAGAATGGCGGAGAATGGAAAACGCCCTGAGATTGATGCTGGCTTAGTTTTGATGGTTGATGGGAAATCAATGAATGAGTTTCATCCCTTCAACTCTCATTTTAGTTTCATAGACTGCGTTGGTTTCGTCTTCGGTTAAAAACAAAGTTTTAAAATCGCTGCCGCCGAATTCTATGTTGCTTGGTTTTAATCCGGGTGTTTTAATTTTGTATAAAACTTTTCCAGCCGGATCAATCACATATATAGCTCCACCGCCAAAATGGGCAGCATATAAATTTTCATTTTTATCGAAAGCAATTCCATCCGGATCACCGCCCGGCAGCTCAACAAATGTAGTTTGTTTTTCGAGTAAACCATCTTTTGCAATGGTATATTTTAAAATTCTACTTTTAGCCGACTCGCAAATAAAAATTGTTTTATAATCTTTTGAGAAAACAATTCCATTCGGAAAAGCTAAGTCGTGCGCAACCATGATAACTTCGTGTGTCTCATTTTTCACCATAAATACTCTTCCGTCAAGCGTATCTTTGCTGTAACTTTTAGGATCGGTGAAGTAAAGATTTCCTTTATTATCAAAAGCTAAATCATTTGGACGGTTAAATTTCTTACGACCGAATCCGGAAGCATATAGTTCGCTTTTCCCTTGAGAAGATATTTTTAAAATAGCTCCGATTCCGTAATCACAAGCATAAATATTTCCATCACTGCCAACAGTTAAACCGTTTGTTTGATTTATAGTGAAAGGCTCTTCTGAATTATTTAGAAAGACTTCCACTTTCCCATTTGCAATTTTTGAAATCCATTTACCATAACAACTTGACGAGTAAAGATGCCCTTCCCCGTCCCAAGCCGGACCTTCCGGAAATTTTTGATCTTCAGCAATTTTGGTCCATGCAGGTTCAAGAGTCATAACTTCAGAAAGATTTTGTGCAAATCCCATTGCAGTAAAACAAGTTAAAACAACCAATAATATTTTCATTTTTTCTCCTTCTTTTCGTCAAAAATAGAATCGGCTATCCCAAGATTGACTTTATAATTTGAGTAAATCACTTTTACCGTTCCTTTTGTTAATTTATTTTTTTTTCTCTTTGGCTGATCAGGATCATCATGACCATTGCCTCCGAAATTATTTGGAATATTCATCTTGCTGACATCAAAACTAAAGACCATTTGTGCTGGTAAAAGATCATATTCTCCTTTACCATAATCAAAATCAATAGTGAATGTACCATTCATCTTTGTGGTTGATTCAACTTTTTTTATCACCGATTTCTGTTTGTCAATCCAAATTGTTGAAAGAATTACTTCATTCACTTCGCCTAACGGAATCACCTTAACTACTGCGCAGTTTATTCCTTCCACCATTTCATCTCTTTCATAAAAACTTGTATAAGCTTTTTGAAATAATGATTGCGGCGAAAAGTTCAATCCCTCTTTAGGAAGCAATGCAAATCCCTGAGACTTGATTTTCACTTTATCGGGCTGCTTAAAAAATATTGTCGCTTCCGTTTGCGGGACTTTTAAAAAATTTACATCAACAATTATTTTCACATCAACTTGATAGTCTTTAACTTCGCTAAATTTCTTCTTCACCTTTTCAATTATTTCGTGCCCATCCTTCGTTTGAGCAAAACCTAATTGAAAGAATAAAATCAACGCTAAAAATATTTTCATAACAACTCCAAAGTTTTTTGAATAACTTTATGTAAGAATGTCTTTCCTCTTGAAAAGGAAAAGAGTAATGCCGAAAAAGCCGAGGATGTGCCCGGTAAGTACCAAGCAATTTTTAATAATTTCATCGTAATTGACCGGATCATCAAAAACCAAATGCCAGGTTGACAGGTAATTTGTAAACAAGTAGGGTTTTATCGTTCTAAAAAAATCAATATTGATTGCAGAAAAAATTGTAAAGATAATTATCACCGTCATTGTAGTTACGATAGGACCAATCGCATTTTCAACCAGCGACGAGAAGAGAAATCCGAGCGAGCAAACAACACTCATACTTAAGGCGGCAAAAGCATAAGCAAAGGCAAAGCGCCAAAGAATATCGTTCTGTGCGAAAATTATTATTGCATCTTTGAAGACGATCAGTTCTCCGATTCCAAAAATCATAATGCCAACTCCCAAACTAATTACTGCAAGCCAGAGAACAAGTAGATTTGTATAGATCAAACCGGCAATGAATTTTGCAGAGACCAATTTTATCCGTGAAACAGGACGCGTGATCAACATTCGATATGTTCCGGCAGTTGCTTCTCCGGCTAGAAGGTCACCGGCAACTAATGCGATTAAGAATGGAATGTGTATTGTTAAACTGCCGAGAATAAAATATGCAATTAAATATCCGTTGAGAAGATTTCCGACAAAAACGAAATTATCACTAAAGTTACGAGTGATGAATTGAAGATAATGTTCTCCTTGAAAATACATTGCGATCTGAATAACCGGAACTAAAACGCCAATTGCCGCGAAACCGATAGACGTTCTCCATTTACGGAATATTTTATACAATTCAATTTTAACAAGCGTATACATCAGGCTCCCTTTTCAGTCAAATGTAAAAAATATTCTTCGAGCGAACGTTTCGGAACAATAGAATGTACTCCAATCCCCTGTTCGACAAGAAATTTATTCAGCGGAGAGATTTCTTCTTTTTCGAGAAGGAAAAGGATTTGGTAATCGCCGAACGATTCAATTTTCTTCTTCCATTGTGTCTCTGCCAATAAAATTTTTGCTTTTTCAATCTCATCAATTTCAAAAGAAACTTTAAGCTGGGAAGCATTGAGCAAATCTTGAACCATTCCTTCAACCACCGTTGCACCTTTATTGATAATGATCATTCGGTTGGCGACAAGTTCAACTTCTGCAAGAATATGTGAGGAAAGGAAAATTGTTTTTTGTTTTTCTTTTGCAAGATAAATTATGAGCTCACGAATTTCTTTCATCCCTTGCGGATCAAGCCCGGTAGTCGGTTCATCAAGGATGATTAATTCGGGGTCGTGCAGCAATGCCTGCCCTAATCCTAACCGCTGTTTCATACCGTGCGAAAAAGTTTTGACTTTACTTTTAGCGCGCTTTTCAAGTCCAACCGTTTCAAGAATTTCCATAATTCTTTTATTGGAAGTATCGCATCCGGAGATTTGTCCAAGTATTTCCAAATTTTTATATGCTGATAAATAGCCATAGAAGTCAGGTTTTTCAACAATGGCGCCTACTTTTCTCAAAATTTCATTTCTCTTTTGCTTCAGCGGTTTATCGAAAATTTTTATGGTACCGGAACTTGGATTGATGAGTGTTGTTAACATTCTGATGGTCGTGCTTTTCCCTGCACCATTCGGACCAAGGAATCCAAAAATATCACCGCTATAAACATTTAAATCTAAGTTGTTTACAGCAGTGAGTTCTTTAAATTTTTTTGTGAGATTTTTTACTTCGATTACTTTTTGCATTCCAGAATTCTTTCGCTTTCGGACTACTTATCAAAAATTCTTTAGTTAAAATAAGGCATTTATAGAAAACAAGTTTATTAAATTGATGAGCGGCAAAATATCGAGGTTTATGTGTGGAAAGAAAAAAAATTATGGAAAATCAACTGCGAAACCGAACCCAACTTTATTTATTCTTTCATCAAAATATTCGCTGAACATATTGTTCCCTGAATAAAATGAAAAAAAGAAAAGAATTCCTTTGGATTCCCAACTGCCGAATTTAACCCCAAGTTGAGATTGATTGGTGAAAGAATAATCAGGCAGCCCTGCATAAGTAATGTTGTGGGCAAGAAAAATGTTTACCGGTTTGTCAAAAAGTTTTCCAATAATTTTATCGCTGTTAATTTCAAAACCGGAAAGTGCGGAAACCCGTTTAAGATTATCGGGACGAATGCGAGCGGAAAAAGAAAAACCTCCGTAATATCTCAAATTATAATTTTCTACCGTGATAGTATTCGCGGCAACCAGTTCGGCAAAATCTCTAGTAAACGGAATTGGACCTCCCGGTTTTGCCCAATCTCTCGGATACGGATGCACCCAATAATTACCGTCAACTAAATGAGCGCTGTTATGAATAAACCTGAGACGGAGGGAAAGGAGATTGTCATTTAGCGGCTTTGAAAAGGTTGCATTCCCACCGAAGAAACCATCTATAGCGTCAATTTGCAAGCGCAGCTGCCCATACCCGATGACGGAAGCATACGCCATAAACTCAATTCCTAAATTCAACTTACTTTTGCTTTGGGGAAATTGAAATGAGAGTAAATCCATCGTATTTCCGATATCAACTTTTAAATTTGCGTTTTCCGGATAGTAAAGAACGCCAAGTTTTGCTTCCTGATTGTTAGCTCTAAGAGGAAGAAAATTTAATCCGTCGGGGAGAAATTCAAATTGTGTTTGAGAGTAAACTTGAGAAGGAAATCCTATAAAATAAATTAACCCGAGAAAAATTAGATACCTTACCTTCATTCTTTTAGAAAATCCGTTCTTTATATTTTCGCAATTTGAGAGAGAATTAAAACTACGGCAGTAATAGTAATAACAATAGTAAGGCTGAAATGAGTAAAAGCAATAATTTTTTTATACTCAGGGTTTCTACTCAGCGATTTTTTGTAAGTGTTTTTTACCATATAATCACCTTTTCTAAGATCCCAATTATCAATTTTAGGAAATGAAGGCGCTGTTTTCCGATTTTTTATCGGAGGTGTGAATTTAAGAAGTGTTAAAGTTTTCTTAGATTTCTCCAAATCGTATGAAAGAGTAGTAAGCCACCACCCTACTGGTAACTTAATGGTTCTAAGTTCACTTATTTCATTGTTCTCAATTAAAATTTCACGGGTCAAGTCTTCTCGTTTTACAACCGACAGCATTTATCCCTCGAACATTATTTTGATTATTGAATTTAGTAATTATATTTTGATGCAGTAAAAATAACAAAAAATAGAATCTCTCAATGCGATTATGAAAAAAATATTACTCTCCGTCTTAATCTTCCAATTCCTTCTTCTCGGACAAACCGACAAGAGAGAGAAGAATAATCCGCCTATTTACATTGCTTTTCTCTGGCATATGCATCAACCTATCTACTGGCCTTACGAATCAATTGTAACTACGCAAGCGCAGAATAGGTTTCCTTATTCGGTTTTCGATATTCATAACCAAAGAATTGGACCATATACTTCCTGGCCCAAAGACGCAGTCCAAAAAGGAATTTCAGCTGGACTTCCAAACTTTGGTGCGCAGGTAAGTTTCTCCGGTTCGCTTGTTGAAAATCTGAATAATTTAGAAGCTAATGGAAACGGCAATTTCAGTAATTGGAAATCTAATTGGAACGCTATCAAGAATCAAAAAACTTCACTTGGGAATCCAAGATTAGATATGGTTGGGTTTGGATATTTTCATCCGCTGATGGGATTGATTGACTATCAAGATATCCGCAAACAAATTCAAATGCACAAAGAAACTTTTGCACAAAATTTCCCAGGCACCTATTCAAAAGGAATTTTTCCACCGGAAAATGCTTTCTCCGATAGAATGATTCCGGCTTTAGTTGATGAAGGAATTGAATGGGCTTTAGTAGATAACATTCATTTTGAAAGAGCGGTAAATGGCTATCCTTTCGATAAAGGGGGAAATATTTACGAATCGAACAAGGCAGATGTTCAAAATGAAAATCCGAATGACTGGATTCAGCTTAACGGAGTTTGGGCTGGGACAAAAGTTTCCGCCAAATGGGCGCGCCAACCTCATTATGTTGAAAATATAAATCCTGAAACCGGAGAAAAGAAAAAAATAATTGCCATTCCGGCAGATAGATATTTAGGAAATGAAGACGGACGAGGAGGTTTCGGTGCATTGGATTATGAAAACGTGATGAGTCAATTTGAAAGCAGCAATAACGATTCACAGCATCCCATTCTTCTTGTACTTCACCACGATGGCGATAATTACGGCGGCGGAAGTTCAGCTTATTATGACTCGAATTTTCAAAATTTTGTTGAATGGTTGAAAGCAAATCCACAGCGGTTTGTCTGTACAACAATTCAAGATTATTTAGCAATGTTTCCACCGGATCAAAATGATGTTATCCATGTTGAAGACGGAAGCTGGAGCGGCGCAGATAATGGCGATCCTGAATTTAAAAAATGGCTCGGCGATCCCGGAAACGATGGTTACAGTCCTGATCATAATAGCTGGGGCGTTATTACTGCCGCAAAAAATTATGTCCAAACAGCAAATCAAATTAATGCAACTGACGCTGCATCTATTCAAGCCTGGAAATATTTACTCGCCGGTGAAGCAAGTGATTATTGGTATTGGGATGGTTCGATTGATGGTATTTGGGACTCACACCCTGCACGCGCCGCTAATCTTGCAGTTCAGTCTGTTCAAAGTTTTGTTAAATCAGCTTCTGATTTAACTCCACCGACAATTTTCACTCCTCAACGCGAACCTTATAATCCCGGAGGAACTGAATGGCTAATTTCTCAATCATCTGATTTTAAAGTTTGGAGTTATGTTTATGATATTAGCGGATTAAAATCAGTCACTCTCAAATTTAGAACGGATAATGATGGAATAAATCCGTCAACTTCAATTCAAAATGAAAAATATTCTGAAGGTGACGAAGTTTCAGCTTGGCAAGAAATTGAAATGGCAGCAAAAACTATTTCATCAAGAACTTCTCCGGCTCCGATTGTAAAAGCAAAAGAGTATTCTGCGGAAATAAAAGGCTTCAAAAACTTTTTACTTGATTATTACATCGAAGCTGATGACAGCAATAATAATATAGCTAAAAGCGATATCAAACATGTGTGGGTTGGTGATGGAACAGGAACTACTCCGGGAAATTCTTCTCTTGCCTGGCATCCAAATAATCCTAAAAAAGATGATACGATCTCAATTACTCTTACCGGCGCAAATCAAGGAGCAAAACTGCATTGGGGTGTAAATGGATTTAAGGAGCCGTACAGCAAATATTGGCCGGAAGGAACAACTGTGTTCACTGGTGGACAGTCGGTTGAAACACCGTTCGTGCCAACTGACAGCGCCGGGATTGTAAACATAAATATTGGACCGTTCAACGATCCGTTGCAAATCGTTGATGAAATAAATTTTGTTATTCATTATGCAGATAACACCTGGGATAATAACAGCGGAAAAGATTATAAAATTAGTTTAAATGATAGTTCGCAGACACCTTCAACTTTTATCATTGACGGTGCGCTCGATACAAGTGCGAAAATTGTTGCGCAAAATAGTAGTGCAAAACTCCACCTTGATTGGAACGGAACAGAACTTTATGTCGCAACAGAATCAGCAAAGGATCAAGGGAAAGATGTTTTTCTTTTCCTTTCTGCTGATCCAACTACTTTGAAAGCGGCTCCCTGGGCAAAGCAAGGAAGCGTTGGAAGTTGGGCAGCCTACATCGCAAACGAAAGTACTAACAATTATTGTAGTTGGTACGATCAAAGCGGAACAACTAGAATTGGTGCAAACAGTTTTCTGGAAGGAACAATAAATCTCCAACAAGAATTTGGAACCGTTCCATCTAAAATATACTTAGCAGTTGGACTTTATGGTACTTCGGATGACGGAGCGCTTGTCTCTCAAATCCCAACCGGGAATAATGATGGGAACATTGACCAAAATGAATTTTTCACTTTTGATTTTACTTTCACCGGAATAACCGCAAACAAATTTCAATTAAATAAGTACGCGCTTGAACAAAATTATCCAAATCCATTTAACCCGGAAACAGTAATCAGTTGGCAGTTAGCGGTTGAAAGTTATGTAACATTAAAAGTTTTTGATATTCTCGGAAACGAAATAGCAACCCTTGTGAATGAAAAAATGCAGGCAGGAGTGCACAAAGTAATTTTTAACGGTGCAAAGCTTTCTTCCGGGATATATTTTTATCAGATGAAATCAGGAGCTTTTTGGGTAAACAAAAAAATGATTCTGCTGAAATAATTTTGCAACTCACTATATTTGTTTTATCAGTTGAACAAATAAAAATTATTTAGTAGGATTTTGTTGCCGAATTATAAATTACATATTCAGTACGATGGGACTAACTATTGCGGATGGCAAATCCAAAATAATCAGCCATCGGTACAGCAAACATTGAAAGACGCTATTGAAGTATTAATAAGAGAAAAAATTTCGCTCATTGGAAGCGGAAGAACGGATAGCGGAGTTCATGCATTAGGACAAGTCGCAAATTTTTCGTGCGAACAAAAACTTGGTTTATACCGTTTCCGGTATTCACTGAACAATACAATTCCAGATGATATTGCAGTAACTGAAATTGAAGAAGTTGACGCGTCATTCCACTCCCGGTATGATGCAGTAAGTCGAACCTATCTCTATTTCATTTCAAATAAAAAAACTCCTTTTTTCAAGCGATTCACAAGTTTTTATTATTCACCGCTCGATATTTCCTATCTCAATCAACTTTCAAAATGGCTAATAGGAGAAAGAGATTATACTTCATTTACAAAGCATGAAGCGGAAACGGAAAATAAAGTTTGTACAATTATTTCTGCGCAATGGAGAACTCTAAATGAATTTTCGATTTTCCGAATAGAAGCTAATCGTTTTTTACACGGAATGGTAAGAACAATTGTCGGAACTCTTTTGGATTTCCATAAAGAACAAAAACCAGTTGAAGCTTTAACTGCAATTATTGATGCCAAAGATCGAACTCGTGCCGGAGAAGCTGTTCCGGGTAAAGGTTTATTTTTATATAAAATCAGGTACTAATAATGATTACGTTCAAAGACAAAATAGTTTTTATTACCGGTGGTTCACGAGGAATAGGTGCGGCTTGTGTTAGATTGTTCCATCAAGCTGGGGCAAAAGTGATTTTTTCATTTAAAGAAAATAAAAACGCGGCTGATGCTTTAGTCAATTCATTCGCCACAAACCTTCCGTTTGCTCTGCAAATTGATTTCAATTCTGAGAATGACATTGTCAAAAAGGTGGTTTTTATTCTAACCCATTTCGGAAGAATTGATATTTTAGTAAACAATGCCGGCGTCTGGAAATATGGCGAAGCGGATAAGATATCATTGGAAGATTGGAATGCTACCATTCAAATAAATTTGACCTCAACTTTTTTAGTTACAAAAGAAGTTCTTCCTTCGATGAAGAAAAATAAATTCGGCAGAATCATCAACATTTCATCAACTGCGGGACAGCGCGGCGAACCTTTTTATTCTCATTACGCAGCTTCAAAAGGGGGAATAATTTCCTACACCAAATCGCTTGCTTCCGAACTCGGGAAATTTAACATCAACACAAATTGTGTGGCTCCCGGCTGGGTTGATACCGAAATGGTTTCATCTGTCTTTTCAGATGAAGCCTATAAAGAAAAAGAACGAAAAGCAATCCCGGTTCAACGAATTGCAACTGCTGAAGACATTGCCGGTCCGGTTCTTTTTCTTGCATCGGATTTAGCACGGCATATAAATGGAGAAATTCTAAATGTGAACGGAGGCAGCATTCTCTGCGGATAAGTTGTTTGTTGAATGGAGCTGCTCATACTTTTTTTTGTGGATTTGGACTTTTAATCAATAAGTCACCTTACGTAAAATAAATAAGAAATGCTTTGAACTCGCTCATAATCTTTATCTTGCTCTCCGATTTCTATCTACAAACGGACAACAAAAAGATCACGAGTATGATTTGGTCGAATTTACCTTAGCAGGCGCTGAGGTAGCTTACTCAGTCACCTTACGCAGAATTTGTAATACGAAGCGGTAGCTTCGTAAAAAACAAGCATTTTATCGAAGCTTCGCTTCGATTTACAATATAATTTCTCACTTTTGCGTAACGTGAGTTACTCATATTTTTTTTTCTTATTTTAGCATCAATAAAATTTATCTTACACCTTCAGAAAAGGATTGGTCATGGAATTTTTTGCAAGTTTGCATCCAAAGATAGTTCACTTCCCGATCGCTCTCTTAATTGTTTACACTCTCTTAGAGGGAATCGGTTTAGTTTTTAAGAAGGATATTTTTACTAAAGCAGCTTTCATTATTTTAATATTCGGAGTACTTGGAGCATTAGCCGCAGTACTAACAGGAAACCAGGCGGAAGAAACCTGGAAAAATTGGAGCAGCGCCGGGAAAAATCTTTTAGAAGAACATGAAACTTTTGCATCTATCACACTCTGGTATTTTTTTGGTGTACTTATTCTCCGAACTCTTTTTGTAATCAATATTGAGATTAAAAATAAGTTTGTTGTACACGCAACTAAGATGAAGATCGCTTTCGTTATTCTTGCTCTCACTGGATGCTTTTTTGTTTACGAAACCGGTGAACATGGAGGTGAAATGGTTTACAAACATGGTGCGGGGGTCTCAATAGAAAAACAGGCACAACAAAACCAGGTTGAGCACGGGGACTAATTCAACTTGAAAAAACTTCCGGTTTCACTATATCTTCTTTTATTATTACTCCTTTCCGGATCGAATTTTGCTCTGCGATATTTTGATCTTCCGAATTATTTTTTCCTAATCGGATTTAGGTTCTACGGAATTATTTTTGTTTCCGGATTTTTTCTTCTTCTCTTTCATGAAGTGGGAACATTAAAGAATTATCTTCTCCCCTTTTCATTTGTGAAATTTTATAAATACCTTTTCTTAGTTGCAATTCCAGCCATCGTTATCGTAGGCGTACTGTTCATCTTACGTAAGATTGATTTAGGCGATCCTGATTATTTCTACGAATTGGGACTGTCATCAATCGTTGATTACCCTCTTTATTTAATTTGGAATTTTCCGCAATTTTTAATTCTCTACGCATTACTCCAAATGGTTGAGCTCTCTTTCAAATTGAAAATCATACCCAATTTCATCTTACTCTTTTTTTTCTTTTCAGCGGAATTCTTTGCTTTACCGAAAATTAATTTTGATATTTTTCCCGTTATAAGTTATCTAGTTGTTCTTTTAGCCATAACACTCTTCATCTATAAAAAACCAACTAATGTACTGGCTTTCAGTTTTTATTTTTTTACAATAATTTGGGTGGGATTGCTTTTATTTGGAAGTCATTCCCAAACTTTACTCCAAATATTTTTAGCTAAAACGTACACGGGGTGGGATGGGTTCTTCGAGATTAATAAAAAAATGCTCCCATTTGTCTTTCCTGTATATTTTCTGTTATCCGGACTCTTAGTGTTATTTTTTAAAAAGGAAAAACCAAAAGATTAATTCTTTTCTTATATTTGACCAAGAAAAATTTCTAAGCAATGAAAAAATATTTTATCATACTAACCATTAGTCTTTTAACTTTCGCACCGACAGAGCATGCATCGGACAAAGCAAGGGGAACTTTTCTTGCCGTTGGCGTTGGTCCCCGGCTTCCGGCTTTTGATTTCAATAGCACAACAATGTTAGGCTATGGATTTAACGTAGAAATTGCTTATACCAACAATGAATACCTCCCCATTTTTCTATTTGGCAAAGTCGGTTTCGAACAATTCCCCGGAGCGCAAAGTTTTTATCAAACTTCAACCTATTCACATTTTTCTACAAGTTTATTACCGCTTTCTTTCGGGGCTCGTTATTATTTTTCACCTATTTTGCAGAATATCGTGCTCATTCTCCCGAACATTGAAATTTCTGCAAACCTGACAGTCTTTCAAAAACTTCATCAGTTTAAAGTTTCTTCAGGGAAAAACAATTTTTTAGAAGAAGGTTCAAAACTCGGTTTCAGTATCGGTGTAGGAGCTTCAATGTTTTTAGTTGAGATGCTTGCCTCTTATAATTATCTGCAAAATAATCAATATCTTTCGCTTGATATGAAAGTACGATTACCATTATATGTGAGTTTTTAGGTGAAATTATGAATTACAAAAATCTTTTAGTTGACCTTGAGAACAATGTTGCAACAGTAACCATAAACCGCCCGGAAAAACTGAACGCATTAAACAAAGAAACATTGAATGAACTCTACGAAGCGTTTCTTTTCATTGAACACAATGCAGCGGTGCGTACAGTAATTCTTACAGGATGCGGCGAAAAGGCTTTTGTTGCAGGAGCGGACATTTCGGAACTGAATCAACTCTCCCCATTAGCTGCCAAAGATTTTTCAGAAAAAGGACAAAAGATTTTCTCTTTTATTGAACATCTTTCAAAGCCAGTCATTGCAGCGGTAAACGGCTTTGCACTCGGCGGCGGTTGTGAACTTTCTTTAGCCTGCCATGTCAGGTTGGCTTCCGAAAATGCTAAGTTCGGGCAGCCGGAAATAAATTTAGGACTCATTCCCGGGTACGGCGGTACGCAGCGTTTGACACGATTGATAAATTTTTCTAAAGCGCTTGAATATATTCTTACCGCTGATTTTATTGATGCGCAAACTGCTCTAAAACTTGGTTTAGTAAATAATGTTTACCCGGTAAACGAACTTTTAACGAAGGCAAAAGAACTTGCTCAAAAGATTGCAAGTAAACCTGCTCAAGCCGTAAGGCTTGCACTAAAAGCCATGCAGGCAGTAAAAGAATTGCCCCAAAGCCAGGGCGAAAGTTATGAAGCTTCTCTCTTTGCCTTAACTACCGGAACTGAAGATTTCAAAGAAGGGACTTCAGCTTTTTTGCAAAAACGGAAACCAGAGTTTACTCATAAATGATTTCTACTACTTCTTCACTCTCCTCTAAAATTAGAACTGGGAAATATCGCATAGTTTTTTTTCTTTTATTCGGTTTAGCAATTTTATTATTAGTCTTTAATATTTTTCTTTCTTTTTTTACTCCTAAGGAGATCAAAACTGACGACATGGAAATATCTGCAAAAGAGATACATTCTCTTTTTCTGAAAAGTACTGAAGAGTTTTATTTAAGAGATGGCTACTTGAAAAAAATAAAATCCCCAAAGAAAAAAGAAGATTCGTTGACTGCCATTTATCGCTTAACACTTCCCTACGATGTCCCGGTTCCGGTTTTTCTACATAGTGTCTTCGGAAATTTCAAAGGTAAAAATGTTTCCATCTCTTCAATTGAGACGGCATTAAATCGGAGATCCGTTTTAGAAATTTCATCTGGTGCAAAGAGAAAGTTTTATTCAGAAATAATACAGGACACTTCATTACATCGGGATAATGGCTCACTCGCATTTGCATTAACTGATTATGAACAACTAACGGAAGAAGAGATAAATAAATTATTGCGAATACCGGAAAATTTTGCTCTCATTTTGCATCCACAAAAAGAAAGTGTGGAATTCACAAAAGTTATTCTTAATGCGCGCAAGGAATATATAGTTGAATTGACAGCTTCAAGTCCGAATTCGGAATTTACTTTTGCTGAGAGGTTTCCGTTTATCAGAAACAGACTTGCATTAAATTCTTTATCAAGATATTACCCGGGAAATAGTTTTTTCTTCGTGCATCCGCTGTCAACTCTTTTAAGTTCAACCGTATATGATAAAATCAGGAATGAATTTACGAAACGTAAATACATGCTCTATTCTTCCAATTCATTTACAAATCTTGCAGATGTGAAGGAGGATGAAATGGATAAACGTTTTTATGGAGAAATAGAAAAATTAGGGGAAGGGAAAATAAAATTATTAATCCTTCCGGCAGATTATTTCTTAGCTTCCATTGATAAAATAAAAATCGTAAGGAAAAGAGGAATCCGCTTTATACCCGCTTCCACGGCGGTAATGCATCTTAAAGTGAAATAAGTCTTTCCCCCTCCTCATTCATTTCTATAATTTCATCAAATCCAAATTCCCCAACCAGGTTTCTAAACGCCGTTTTATCCCCCACAAGCACAGCAACCATCTCTTCTTCATTAATATTGTCTCCTGCAGCAGTTAACGCATCCCCAATGGTAATAGCTTTAATGTTTGAGGGATAGTCATTAAAATATGACGCGGGTAAATCATAAGTATAGAGAGTGTTTAAGCCTGATACGAGCTGATAATATGTTTCAAAATTACTTGGAAATTTTCTGATAATTGAGAGTTTTGCCGCTTCAAGTTCTTCAGTACTTATCACATTTTTAATCTGCTTTAATTCATAAAATATATCTTTAAGCGCCTCAAAAGTATGTTCCGACTGAACAGATGTGGTAAGTAAAAAATAGCCGCACTCTTTTCGATAGGCAAAGTAAGATGTTGCACCGTAGGTAAACCCTTTCTTTTCACGGAGTTTAAAATTGATACGTGAGTTGAATTGTCCTCCCAAAATGGTGTTCATCACTGTCTTTGCATAAAAATCAGTATCACGGCGTCTGCCGGAAAGATTCCCAATTCTTATTTCCGTTTGCTGTGCGTTATTTTTATGAACGAAATAAAGACGACGTTTTTTTCCTGGGATAGGAAGTTTCGGAGAATCAGAATTATTTCCTACCTGACGATTGTCTAAATGCTTTTGTATCAAATTTTTCAATTCATCCACTTTTAAAGAACCTGCACAAACAAAACCAGCCATTCCCGTTTCAATAAACGAGTGGTAAAAGTTTTTAACGTCGTCATTAGAAAGAGACTCAACATCCTTCTCCTTCCCTAAATTTAGATGCCCGAGTTTGCTGCTGGCACCAAAAACTTCTTCTTCAAAAATCCTATCCGCAATTGAGTCCGGTTCATTTTTAAGATTAAGAAGTTGTGCCTGCACTTTACTTTTTTCACGCAGAAATTCATTTTGCTCAAAATGGGGCTGAGAGATAATTTTGCCCAATAATGAAAGCGTTTCACTAAATTTTTCTTCAAGCGAGAGAATAGTGAAATACATAAACTCATGATTAATCGAAATCTGAATAGAAGAGCCAAGCATTTCAAATTGATTATTTAATTCAAGGGCGCTCAAACCTCCCGCTCCCTCATCAATTAATATTGCGGTCAGATTTGCCAGTCCGCTTTTGCCTACTGCATCCATTGCACTGCCGGTGGAAACAACAAACATGAATTGAACCATTGGCAGTTTTGCTTTTTCAATAAACAACCCACTCAAGCCGCTTGGCAAAGTTATCTGTTGAATTTGAGGAAGATGAAAGACTGCTTGCTCTTTACTTTGAGGAGGAGTTGCTCTATCAATTATCATAATTTACCTTCCTGATCTTTCGGCACAAAGCGGAGGTCAACGTGAGGTTTGTCGAAATATGCTTCACATTTTTTCACAGATTCTTTTTCTACTTTTTCATAAAGACTCAACTCATTTGAAAATGAATTTGGCTCACCCAAATAAAAATTGTAATGGTTTAACTGATTTGCTACCGAGTCCAAACTCTGCATTCCATATATAAAATTGGCTTTAATTCCGTTCTTCGATCGTGTTAGTTCTTCAGTTGTAATGTCATGTTTAAAAAGATTATCTAATTCTGTGAGAATTATTTTTTTAATTTCATCTAACGATTTGCCCGGTTTTGCAGTTGCGGTTACACAAAAAAAGCCTCCATATTTTCCGGAAAATTGGAAAGCAGATACTTGCAAGGCAAGTTCACGCCGAAGCACTAAAATATTGTGAAGTCTTCCGTTTTTTGAGCCGGTTAAAATATCTGACAAAATATCTAATGCGAAATTATTTTTATGAAATATTTTTTCGGTTTTCCAAACGAGAAGAATTTTTTCTAAACTTACTGCATCATAAACAATTTCGTTTTTTGATGCGGACAGTTCCTTATCTTGACTAAACAATTGAGATACTTCTTTTGTCGAATTGATTTCGCCGAAATATTTTTCAATCAGATCTTTTGCTTCTTCAGCTTCAAAATCTCCCGCCACAACAATTGAAGCGTTTCGCGGCTGATAATAGGTGTTGAAAAATTCGCCCACATCCTTTTGGTTGTACGATAAAATATGGGTCATATAACCAATAGTTGGAGCGTGATATGGATGTTTCTCATCATACAATAATCCAAATATTTTTTCCCAAGTTAAACCGTATGGCTGATTATCATAACGTTCGAGCCTTTCATTTTTCACTACTTCAATTTGATTGGCGAGCGTTTCGTCAGTCAACGCTTCAAGAAAAAATCCCATCCTGTCCGATTCCAGCCACAAAGCGGTTTCAAGATAATCAGAAGGAATTTTTTCAAAATAATTTGTAACGTCAAAACTTGTTGAAGCATTTAACGTTCCGCCGCTGTCTTGCACAAATTTAAAATGCTCTCCCTTCTTAACATGCTTCGAGCCTTGAAACATCATGTGTTCAAAGAGATGCGCAAGTCCGGTTTTGTTTTGCGGGTCTCTACTTGAACCGACGTTATACCATAGATTTACTACAGCGATCGGGAGTGAAGCATCCTGATAAAGAATCACTTCCAAACCGTTTTGCAGTGAATATTTTTCGTAATCGAGCGAGAGAATTTTCATTTATAGCTCAAAAAAAAAGGCGAGTTAACCTCGCCTTTGAGTGAAGAAATAGACTAAAAGTCAAATGTTAGACTAAAATTATACCAGCGACTTCTTCCCATAAATACCCGTGCGGTATTCTTTGAATGGTCAGAGCCATCTTGTCCGTCAACAATATAATCTAAATTGTTGAAAGCATTGAACATGTGTAAACCAACATTTAACTTTTTGAAGAACATTTCCGTAAAGAGGAAATCAAACCCTGCATGTAAGTCCAAAATATAATAGTCAGGTAATCTATAAGACTGTGATCTATCATTGATATTTGTTCTTTGATCAGGATTGAAAGAGGAATAGAATCTTCCATGGAAACTATAAATCGGATTGAAATAAAAAGTAGTTCCGTTAGAAAGATTTTCTGTATAAGTAAACTGCAGAGAAGCATTAGTCATTGGAAAATCACCAACATATAAACCATCTACATAAGAATTAACTTTCGTTTCTTTAGTTGGATCATCCTCAGGAGCAATAATTGCAGTTACATCGTTTTTAAATTTATTCTGAGCATATGAAAACGAACCTTCAACTTCTAGTTTTTTATCTGCTTTCCAGATAGCTTGAAGTTCACCACCAACGTGTAATTGAGCGGCACCTGTTAAGTTGTAGTAAAAAGTGTTTCCCGTTGTTGGGTTTGTTACAGAACGGCTGATAGCTTTATCTTTCCAACTTGTGTAATAACCATTAGCCATAACTGCAAGAGTTGGAGTGTTGAGATTGTACCCAGCTTCAATACCAAGAATTTTTTCGTTCTTAATATCTTGATATTTGTTATTAGCAAAGTTGAAAACATTATCAAAGATCGGTGCACGTGAAAAATATCCAACATTTCCAAAAATACTGTTGTGCTCATCAATATTAAAGTTCAGACCTGTCTTGAAGGTATATCCCATAAAACTGGAATAACCTGTTTCCCTTAAAGGATCAGATTCTAAGAAATTAAAATGATCGATTCTATTAAAACCAGTGTTAGAAAGCGAAACGTTTAAGAAAGTACTGATTTTCCCTTCCTTATATTCTGCTTGTCCGAATCCACCGATTTGTCTTACTAAACCATCGTTGTAGTAAGCAACTTTATCACCGATTTTCGCCATGTTAGTCGGATTATTTTTATTTGATTTATCTAAGTAATAATCACCACCAATAAGGTTAGAAATTTCTCTGTAATGCTCACCCTTATAATATCTTCCGTCAATACCAAAGTTTAAGTTGATATTATCATTTAATTGATGCTTAACAGTTGATAATACGCCGACCCAAAAATGATTGTTAACTGAATGTCTAAGGGCAGTTACAGATTTTTTCTGAGTTTTGCTATAGAGGGTGTCGATTGAAGCAACATTTTTAGCATAAACAGCGTCCCAATCAATCGTACCATCAGTTCTGCGAGTGTAATAACTTCCGATTGATCCGGTTCCCCAGCCATTGCCGATAGAAACGTAAGCAACATTGGAAAGCGTGGTAGCTTTAGAAATCTGCCAGTTCCAGTTCAGATTAAACTGAGGTTTGTGGAATTTATTATAGCCTTCCCAAACCACTTCATTATTTAATAAACCATAATTTGCATTAAAATTAAATCCGCGTGTGTTCCAAGTAGCGATGGATTGTCTTGAAAATCTCTGTCCGTGTTCTTGAGGAGAAGCAACAGCTGAAAATTCTAAAGAATGATTACTCCAAACTCCGCCTATGGAGAAGAAGTATGTAAATTCATCTAATGGGGTTTGTTGTACATAACCATCCCATTTTTTTCTTGAAAACAAAGCAGTCATCCCAATGTTTGAGCCAAAATTAGTCCCAAATGCAACTGTTGATTTTTCAAGTTTGTCTGATCCAAATTCAGATTTGTATCTAACAAATTCTTTTCTTGATCCGACACCTAGAGTTGTAATATTAATTACGCCACCAATGGAGTTAACAGAATATGGAGATGCGCCTAAACCTCTTTGAACCTGGATACTTGATGTAACATCACCTAAACCAGCCCAATTTGACCAATAAACCCATCCGTTTTCCATATCATTTACCGGCACACCGTTGATCATAATAGCGATGTCCCTCTGATTAAAACCTCTAACATATAAATTTGCATCACCTGCTCCACCACCCCCAACCGACGAATAGACGTTTGGAACAGTAATCAACATTTGTGGAACATCTCTTGAAGCTAATTTAAACTCCAATGCGGCACCTTCAACTTCAGTAAAAGCAACCGGAGTTTCACGCAAAACAGCCCGTGTTCCTTTAACTACAGTTTCACCAAGTAATACACCACTTGCATTCAAGTTAAAATCAACAACTAAGTTGCTGTTAACATTAAGATTTCTTACCTGGGTTATATAACCAATATAGGCAGCCACAACTTCGTAGGTTCCTTTTGGCAAATTTTCAATTTTATATTCCCCTTTTTCGTTAGTAACAGCGCCTAATCCGAGCGCTTTAACAGTTACAACAGCGCCTATAAGTTTTTCATTATTCTCTCTGTCACTTACAGTTCCAGATAATGAAAATTGAGCAAAAGTTGCATGGGAAAAGAAACTGATAAACAGAATTACCCCAAAAATGTATCTGATCTTCATCATGTACCTCATTTAGTTAATAGTTAAAATTACCAAAGCAATATTACAAATGTATCTCACAAAATCCAAATTATACCTGCTTGTGAATCTGCTTTTCGCGGTTAGTAAAATTTTCGTAGAACATCGTTAAAGGATTTTGTTATACAAAGAAAATTTAAGTTAGGCAAAAAAAAATTTATCCTCGATTCGGCAACACAGACTAAAGTCTCATAGGCGTGAACCTAACCTGGACAAGCCAGAACCAAATTGTTCTTGGTCGGCAGTCAACAGTATGCAAGTCGGGATGATTTTTATGAATCAGTTTTTATTTTTGTTCATAACCCCATCGGGGTTATATCTTTGTAAAAAATTTAAAAGTGCAATCAAGAACTCCGTAGGAGTTCAATGTTTTTTTGAACCAATGCAACAATTCAATAAAACAACATCAATCACCGTTGTATAATATTCTGCCAAATATTACATGAATTTCAGTGTAAAGGTACTACGTTTTTCCCAAGACGCTGCTTGGGAAAAAAGCTAAAGGAAAAAACAAATAATGAATATCGAACAAGGAATTTCGAATGATGAAGTTAAAATACGGATTGCATTCACTTCGAAATTCATTATTTCTTGTTCATTATTCGTTATTCAATTATCGTTAACATGTTAGCGCTAACAAGAATCTAAGAGCCTAAGAATATCAATTTCTGTTTTGAATCACAGTTAATTGTTTAATTGTTCGATTGATCAAGCATTTTATTAATGTCATGCCCTCGGCATTTAGTTCCGCTCTTCTCAGGTATTATTATATTAATTTCATCCTTTCGGGATTGAGAAAAATAAATCCCGAAGGGATAACATAATTATAGAGAAACGAATAAAAGAGCAAAGAGAATCCCTTTAGGGATGACATATAAATCCTTTATTTTTTTTCAAATAACAAATCAATTGTACCAATTATAATTGAAGAACGTAGTCGTTAAGTTGATGTCTAGGAGCGTGTCCGAGAATAGAATTGAGAATGGAGAGAAAAAATAATTTGTTATAGAAATAATAAAAAATGGATGTAGAAACAATCAAAAAAAACGATATAATAGTAGTTGAAAATAAAAAAGAAAATGAACGAATATGAATCAACTTCAAACACGTGCGGCAGGCTTGTTTAAGGGTCAAGAAGCAAATCCAGAAGAAATACAACCGAAGAAACGGAGAGCAAAAACTAACG
>Ga0210050_1001012_pt1 | contig 32409 bp, 27 predicted proteins | sample CryGey132114_all_FD_185463 | JGI IMG/M metagenome (GOLD analysis project Ga0210050, IMG submission 185463) | Groundwater microbial communities from aquifer - Crystal Geyser CG22_combo_CG10-13_8/21/14_all (SPAdes) (version 2) | ecosystem: Environmental > Aquatic > Deep subsurface > Groundwater ... | reverse complement strand
CGAAGCAAAATTATGATCGGGTGATTGTTGATTGTACGCCGATGTTTCCGATCCATGATACGTTGTTGTGGGGGCGGCATATTCGGACGGCGGTTTTTGTGGTGCGGTATGGGAAGACTCGGGTGCCGTTGATCGGGGATGCTGTGGGTCGGTTGACGGGGGCTGGGGCGAAGGTGGCGGGGTTGGCGGTTAATGCGGCGAAGTTGGGTGGGTTGAGTTATGCGGGGTATGGGTATTATTATCAGCAGTATTATCGGACTTATGGGGAGAAGGTTTCGGCGGTGTGAGTTGGCGGGATTCCAGCGGCACTGTCTCTGAGATTTTCCTGCACTTCATTCTTTTCTTCGGCGTTTTTGCTTTTGCCTGCACAGAACCCTGGTCCGTCGCGATTCTTCAATTCCTCATTGCCGTCCTCTGCATCGGGATTCAATCAATTATTAACTTCCCATTACGCATCCCCGCAATTGCGACTGCATGAATTTCGAAATCGGACGCCTCCACCAACTGACCGGCTTACTCGTCCTATTGATCCTCGTTTCGGGGCCTCTTCTTTTCGGAGCTGTCGAAACCTGGGCAACCGCCCCTCTCGTTTTTCTCGCGCTGGCAGCGGGCATGCTGGCTCACAATATCCGGGAAGTCTCCGTAAAGGCGGGCGTGCATCCCGTAGAACTCGGGCTTTTCCTTGTGGTCACCTATGGTTGCCTTCAAGCTGTCTTTCCTGCCGACCCAACTATTGCGGATTCAAGTAGTTTCGGCAGTCGAGCCCGCTTCGCAACCCTCGATATGATCCCGCTTTGGGCCGCGCATTTCGCAATTCTCGCGGCTTCCCGCAGATGCTCGACACGGTCTGAATGGCTGACGGCGCTTGGCTGGACCCTGGTCATCCTAGGTGCTGCAATCGCGTTCGTTGGCATCGCGCAGCAATTCTACGAACGATTCTACGGCATCAGGGCGATTTATGGATTGCGTCTCGTTCGCTCAGGACGGACTCCATTCGGACCTTTCTATAACTACAACCACGCGGCTACGCTCATCTCAGTGTCTATCGTTGTGGGTCTAGGTCTCGCCTTGGAAATATGGAAGAAAGCGACGCATGGAGGAAGCGACTCAAAATCCGACCGCTGGGCACAGCTGACAATCCTCTTCACACTGCTCTCCCTTGCGATGTTCGGCCTAATTCAAACCGGCTCACGCGCGGGACAACTCGCGTTCGGCGCTGGCACGGTGGCACTTGTTCTACTGCGAATTTATCCCCGTCTCAAATCGAAAGCGGCATTCTTTGGCGCCGCGGCGGCCGCAACAGTATCATCCATCCTGCTGATCTTCCTTTTTCATAAATCGCTTATTCCTCCTCAAGAAGACCCATCCTTCGCCTATCGCTTATCGATTTATAGGTCCGGTCTACAACTCTTCAAGGACTTTCCGATCTTCGGCAGCGGTCTTGGAACCTGGCACGCTATATTTCCAGCCTATCAAGAGGACATGATCAAGGCAAGCGTCGGAATGGCCCACAATGACTGGCTAGAAACATTCTGCGATCTCGGGGGTCTCTTTGGCTTGATTCTTCCGCTAGCCGTGTTCTCTGCTTTAGTTTCCGATATGCTCCGGAAGGGAGAAGCCGCTATGACGAAGGGCGCGCTACGATCCTCATTAACTGCGGCCGTCGTGGTCGTCGCATGTCATTCACTTTTGGACTTCCCGCTTCAGATACCGGGATTGAGCCTATTATTTTGGATCCTCGTCGGATCGACGATTCCTTCACCGATGCTTTCCGGACGAATTCCGGCAATGCCGAAGATGGCGACGACCGTCCTTCTGCTGGGCTGCGGACTCCTACATGGGGTCAATTCTTCCGCGTCCCTGCTTGACTGGCGGGCTTCCAATGCCAAACCCTCGTCGCGTGAGTCCCTGCGAGCATACTCGCTTCGCCTCCGAGACCGCCCTGCGGTACATTACAAAGCCGCCAAGGAACTCGCTAAACGGACGAATCCAAACGCCGCGTACTCGCAGCCCCTTCTCGAACGGAGCTACGCGCATGCGAAACGGGCACGCGATCAAGCGCCCCATATCAAACACTACTCCCGCTTTTTTGAGAGAATATCGGAGAGAGTCGACATCGTGAAATGATGCCCCCGCATGGAAACCCATCGATGTTTCAGAAATCGCCGTATTTCCATCCGGCGACCTTGGTTGCCTTAATAGCCTTTCTAATACCCTTCGGTGAACTCCCGAAATTCCTCGGGGCTGAATTCAGCCTAATCAAGATTGGCACGCTCGTTTTGGCCGGATGGGGCGTCATCCACTGTCTCATGACGCGCGGTAGAATGTCCCGGACCTCTTACGATGTTCCGATAGCGGGATTATGTGTGGCGCTCCTTATTACACTTCCCCGGACGGATTATCCCGAGGAACTCACAATCGTTACAATCACGATTTTTGGATACCTCGTTTTCAATCTTGTTACACAAAACATCGTCACTAATCTGGCCCAGATTCGCCGCGTTTTGAACTGCTACCTATTCTCGTCATTCCTGGTCAGCCTTCTTGCCATCCTTCAGTCAGTCACAGGCAAAACCTGGGTTGATGTCTCTGGTCGCGATGAACTGTATTTAACAGGAAAGTCTCTGGTGGTGCTCGGCACATCGAGCAATCCGAACTCCTTCGCAACCTACTTTATTCTCGCGATTCCATTCGGGCTTAGTTTCCTCATCACACGCAAAGCGGTGTTTCCTCGTCTCTTATGGGGGATGCTCATCACCCTGTATACCGTAGTGACCGTTATGACATTGTCGCGAGGCGCGATGCTCGGAATTTTTATCGCGTGCGGCGTTATTGCTGTTATCGCGAAAAATCTTCGCATGCTCACGATCTCAAAAACAGCACTCGTCGGCGCTCTGTTCCTATCTCCGGTTCTGTATTTTCTGGCAGAGAACCCGCAGTATGGCCCCGCTGCCCACATACTACGCAATACTGAATACACGATCGTTGATAAATTTGAGGCCGTCGATGTACGCAGGCATCTTTACCGCGCGAACTTGTTGATGTTCTTCGACTCTCCGTTATTCGGGGTCGGCTATGGCATGTCCCGCCATTATATCAGTTCGTACGGGTCCCCATACGCAGGAATCACCCCTCATAATGTCCTGCTGGCGATAGCCTCGGAATTGGGTATATTTGCGCTGTTTGCCTACTGCTTTATCCTCTACATTGGGGGGCGGGTAGGCTTAAAAAGCATTCATCTCGTCCGCACGAGGCAAGAATGCGGAGTAGTCCTCGCTCTATTCGGCGGCTATCTGGGACAGCTCATTTTCGGACTAACCCACTCGAATTACGTGTCGATCGCGCATTGGCTCCCTCTATCGCTTCTACCCTTAACTTACAAAATTCTTCTCAAGCTTCGCCGTGCCGAACTATCCAGACCTAGCTTAGTACACACAATCGATGATCACTGTTCTTCCCTCACTTGAGACTCCGCCTTCAGAACGCATTTTTCTATTTCCATTATCTGGCGTTCGAATTTACCGCTTTGGACGCCATGCGATCGCTGCCCTGCTCGAGAGGAACCAATGGGGGAAAGGAGATACTGTTCTCATGCCGCCTTCACTCTGCGACGCAATCCTCCATCCGTTCGCGGCTCGAGGGGTTGGCATCAAGCACTACGCCCTTGACGGGAACCTCGGCACTGTGCCTTCCGCTCTTGAAGACGTCGTGGATTCGACTGTTCGAGCCGTTTATGTCATCCACTATTATGGATTCCCATCGGCTATGGAACCTCTGCGCAAGTTCGCGGAAAATCGTGGGCTCCTTTTGATCGAGGATTGCGCGCTCGCGCTCGGCGGGGAACAGGATGGGACACCCCTTGGGATGTGGGGTAATGCCGCTATTTTCAGTTTGCGAAAATTCCTGCCATGTCTCGATGGCGGTCTGCTGCGTTCGACGATCGATGGGACGGAACCTGCAGACGCCGTCTCACGCCGTTGGGAGGAAGCCCGGAACCGACTGCGCCGCCTACTCCAACGGAGCCCCGTGCCGAAATTTCTGAAACAACGCATGGCGATCGGGCCGGACTCCGTGTGGAACACCGACAAACCGCCGCTCTATGAGCCGCAATCCACACTGGGTGACAGCCGCATATCGCGATCAAGTCTTACTCATCTGGGGCGTCTGGACCTGCGCCATCTGCGCCTAGAACGACGATGGCGCTACGAACGGTACGCCCGCGTTCTGGCTACTTCCGCGTTCGTGCGGCCCTTGTTCCCTACGCTTCCCAAGGGCGTCTCCCCTTTCAGTTTCCCGGTGATCTGTGAGAATAGGCCCGTCGCTGTCGCCCGGCTGCTCGAGGCGGGCATTGCGGCCGAGCCGTCCCACAACCACCCATACTACGACTTTCCCGGCCTTGTCAATTCACAACGTAGGTTTCCAGATCAGGAAGCACTCTGGCGCAGTTTGCTTAGCCTCCCCGTTCACCAGTGCGTGCCGGAAGCCACCATTAACCGTGCCTTAGAGGTCCTGTCGCGATGACTGTCGAGTTTTGCCACGGACTCGCCGCGCTGGAAGACCTGAAAGCCGCCTGGAACTCGCTTCACGCCGATGTCGATCCTGCATTTCCATTCCTTGATCACCAATGGATTTTTACCTGGGCGCGCCACTATGATGCCGACTCAGATATAATAATTGGGGTTGCCCATGAGAACGGACGACTGATAGGCGCTATGCCGTTGAGGCGTTGTGGCGGCGATCTGGAATTTCTTGGAGACCCGAACTGCGCAGACTATATGGACGCGCTCTACTCCCCCGACAGAGAAGAAGTCCTTGAGGAAATTGCCGTTGCCGTCATCCGTCAAGTTCCCTTCCGGCGTTGGCGCCTTGGCAGACTCGTCCAGCGAGGGACGACGGCCGCCTGCTTGGCTTCGCTTTACGCTCGACAAGGGATACCATTCCGTGAATTCTGGATTTGCGCGAACCCCGTTCTTGAACTCCCCGACTCCGCGGAAACCCTGCTAGCCGCAGTGCCGAAGCCTCTACGCCGGGACGTCCGCGCGACCGAACGGGCGCTTGAGAATCTGGGCGGAGCCCGCTTTTGCGAGTATGACTCAGGCCGTGAAGCCGAAGCAATCGCAGACGCCCTCGCACGGTTTCATCTCGACCGTCAAGCGGACAAGAAAGGCAAAAGCATCTTCGCAAACGAACGAGACCTCGCTTTCTATACGCGCGTTCTCCCATCCGTGGGTTCTGCCATCGGGCTACGCGCTTCTTCCATCGAGGCGAACGGAAAAATCATCTCCGCCTCCCTGTCTCTTGTTCGCGGAAAGACATTATTCTACTGGATCCCGTCGTTCGATGCATCCATACCGAAGGTGTCCCTCGGGAAATTCCACATATTCAAACTAATTGAAGCGGCGATCAAAGAAGGAATCCGCCGGTTCGATTTCATGATCGGAGACGAACGATACAAGCACCAATGGACGCGGAACGGCTACGATTGCTCGGAACTGGTAGCTTACCGGTCCTCGTCTTCACGCGCCCTGGATATCGTAAAGTACAGTGTTAGACGGCGTGTACGGCGCGTCTTAGAAGTGTTGCGCGGATGAACGCATTCGACATAAAAGCAGGAGTTCGGTTTGTTGCCGCATGCGCGTGGGTACCGCTACAACGCCTATTGGACGCGACTCCTTGGCCGGGGGTCCGTGCGACAATCCTGAACTATCACAGTGTCTCGCCGGAATTCCACCCGGAACGGTTCAATATCCATCCGGAGGAATTTGAACTCCACCTACGTTGGCTCCGAGGAAACAGTCGGATAGTATCTCTCGACACAATCCTTGCCTCACTGCAGAGCAGTAAGCCCTTGCCCCCGAACACCGTTGCTGTCACTTTTGACGACGGCTACGAGGACAACCACCGGTTCGCCTGGCCCCTGCTCCGTAAGTACAAAGCCCCCGCCGCATTCTTCATTGCTACAGGCTACATAGATGGCTCGGTCGACTTCTTCCCTAACTCGGTATGGTGCCCGCTCTCTTGGAACCAAATTCGTGAGATGAATGCAGATTCCCTCGTCACCTTTGGAGCTCACAGCCACAGCCATCGCTCGATGGGCTCCCTTGCGCACGCCGACGCGGTAGCCGACATTAAAGAATCGAAGCGGCGGCTTGAGCATGAGTTGGGAGAAACCGTACGCTATTTTGCCTATCCGAACGGGCAATGCGCTGACATTCCCGCTATGGGGGACCAGATCCTAGAATCGCTTGGGTTCGTCGCAGGTTTTACAACCGTCTGGGGACGACATCACGCTACCAGAGACCGTTTCCACCTTCCCCGGGCACGTGTTGACGCAAATGACACGGAAACCGTGCTGCGCCTAAAAATTAACGGCGGGTACGACTTTCTCCGACCAATACACCGCTTCAATCCAAATTGGCGGGTCGGTGAATCGTGATCTGCGAGTTCACGGGCCCCACAGCCGCGGGAAAGACAACGCTAATGGCGGCGACCGCCGACTGTCTTAAATCCATGGGCGTACCTATTGGCGTCGTCCATGAGCAAATGGAAAATCCTTGTCCCTTAATCCCTTTGCGCCTTTCTAACCCCTTGCGTCACGATGCGATCACCGATCTCCTTCTCCTTCCCTGGATGGCGGGCGCTTTGATAAGGCAGTTCCAGCTATTCTCCTGGATAGCGTGGATGACAATCACTCTCAAACAACCCCTCTCCGACAAGCATGCAATTTTGCGTTCCGTTTGCCGAAAAGCAGCCCTCCGCAGATATCTGGAACAGCCTCGATTCTCAGGATGGATTATCCTCGTCGATGAAGGACTCACTCATGCAGGACACAACTTTCTCGTCGGTACCGGAGTGGCTCCCGATCCCGCGTCGGTATCCCGCTTCGCGGAATGGATTTCTTTGCCGGAAGCGACGATCGTAGTTCAAGCTCCTGAAGATGAGTTGCAAGAGCGTACACGGATGCGTGAAGACCGTTCTCCTAGGATCGCTCTCCCCGGCACGGACAGACGATTTGTCGCTAACGCTATCCGCCTGTACGACGAACTTCGGAGGTCGTGGCAGCAATCACCTGGAGTTATCTTCAGCGATGGGACCGACCCCGAAACCCTCGCGAAACGCATTCTCGACCGCTGGGCAATGACAAGATGAGCCCGCTTGTTGCAAGTGTGGTCAACGCTTTGGAAACCAGCGGAATCCGTTACTGCCACTGGAAAAGCAACAATACTGTCGGTGACGCTCTTTGCGGCATCGGAGACATCGACTTCCTCGTCCCCGAATCGGATACGGAGCGATTCCGCGGGATCATGCTCGCACACGATTTCATCCGCACACAGGACCCTACGCGCGAAACGACACCGCATCTGGAGCACTGGTACGGTTATTGCGGCTCGTCGCCCAATCTGATTCACTTTCACATCTATTTCCGAATCATCACCGGCGGCGCCATCTTCAAGAATCGGCGCTTTAAAGTCGAGACGCTTCTCCTCGACCGAACAAGAAAGGCTTACGGCATTCTACTTCCGAAACCGGAACTTGACTGCCTCCTGCTTGTCCTGCGAAAAATGATAGAGCAACCTTCCCTCATCGAGCACTATCTCTTCTTGAAGGAATGGCCCGCCGTGCGAAAAGAACTGGTTTGGCTTGAATCACAAATCGACGCCTCTTGTCTCACTGATGCACTTGCGGCCGCATTCCATAAAATCGAGCCGGAACTGTTTTTTCGCTGCCGCGACGCACTCCTCAACGGCTCTTCGACACTTGAACGCGTCATCCTCGGACATCGTGTGCGCAGACTGGCCGGAACGCCCCTCATCCCGGAATGGATAGCCTCGCTCCGCCGGAGTTGGAGCTTCTTTATGATCATCTTCCGCTCGAAGTCCGGGCTCTCCAAGCGCAAACTCCGCCGGCTGAACGGTAAAGGGATGCTCCTCGCCTTCGTCGGTCCCGAGTCCAGCGGCAAGTCCACGCTTTCACACCGCATCGCTTCATGGCTCAACGAGTTTTGCCAGATTACGCATGTCCACATGGGGAAACCCCCGGCGACAGCGGCGACATTCCTGCCGCGTGCGGTTATAGCTGTAGCCGTAAGACTCCGACGGATCCTCCCACGGAAGAATCACTGCATCGCATCATGTGCGGAGAGAACCGACTCTCAGGTTGAGAATCGTCCTCATCCTATCATCGCCTTGCTTGACGCCTATGAAAGGCGAGCCCTAGTCCGGCGCGTGCGTAGGGGGGTTAGCCGAGGAGGAATCGTCGTCACGGACCGTTATCCAAGCACGAACTCGGAAACCGTTGACTGCCCTAAAATCCCAACACAAGGCTGGTGGCGCCTGCTTTCCACCGCCGAACGCGCCATCTATGCGTCGATACCAGTCCCCGACAGGGTCATTAAAATCAGCGCTCCCCTCGAATTGACGATCGCGCGCAACTCTTCCCGCCCGAACCCTGAGCCCGAGAATTTCCTCCGCAACCGTCACTCTCGCGTACTGCGCCTGCATTTCGAAGGAGTGCCAACTTTGTCGCTCGACAATACCGGAACACTCGAAGACGCGCTTAGTAAAATCAAACCCTTCGTTTGGAGAGGAATCCAACAATCTGCCTGAAATCAGACCCATCCAGAATCAACACCCTCCCAGCCGACAGGCCGGAATTTCGCACAAAGTAATGGACGAGCGTAAGCCCCGCAACGGCACCTGAAAGTGCGTAGGCCGCTGCCGCGCCAACTACCCCGTATTGAGGAATCCAAACCCACGCGCTACAAAAACCGGCGATAAGAGCGAGCGAGCCGCCCTTGATTGAATGGCGCTGGAGATGCTGACTTGTGAAATACCGGGTCAATATCTGGTAAAGACAATTCAATGCAGCCCCGAATACCATAAGCCGCAAGGCCGGGATAGCAGGCGCGTATTCGTTCCCAAAGAACCAGATTACAAGCCTCGGGGCGACGCCCACGAGTATAAGTGCCGCAGCCGATGTACCCGCCATCGTATGGCGGCAAACAGCGGCCGTTAAAGCATCGGCCTCACCCTGGTCGTTGAGCGAGGCTAATTTAGGGAAAAGGACGGTCCCGATCGCATTTGGGAACAGACGCATGCCCTCGGCAAACAGTTGGGCTACCGATAGATAACCGACGAAAACAGGCCCATGGAATACCGCGAGCATATAAAGAAAGATGCGCGAGTTCGCCAGTCCAATAATGTTCTGGAGATAGTTCTTTGAACCAAAGCGAAATTGTTCAAAAATGACCCTCACAGACGGCGGCTTGATCGAAAACTCGCTGCCACGGACCATTAGGAACGCGTACCACGCGGCGACGATCATAAGGGCCAAGACGCGAAATCCGATTGCCAACTCAATGCTTGGGACGACCGCGAACAGCGCAAGCGCCGACAGCAAGACACCACACGCCTGAAACAACACATTGTAGTTGTAAATGTCGTAGCGATGTTTTCCCAACATTAAACCGGATATCAAACCATCAGCAACCATAGCTGAAATTCCAAAGGACAGTAACACCGGCAATACGGTCCCTTCTCCGCCCCAAATCATATTTAGGCTCCCGGGGAAGAACAAAGCAAAAATGAATAGCGAGAAAGACAGGAAAACCCAATAAGAAATACTGTTCCCGAGGATCATACCGCTCCACCCGGGATTTCGGTTCAAATGGAATACCATAGCCTGAAGCAAACCCAGTGAAAATAAATTAATCCCAAATCCCACGGAGGTAAAAAACAGAGAATAAATACCTCGATCATGCGCACCGAGGACTCGCGCAGTAACGATTCCAACCAACAATTGGCAGACCGTGGCAACGATCTGGACGGCTGAGGTCTTCAGTGCCGCTTCCCGGAATCGCATGGGGGTATTGTGTATAATTTTCGTAGCATTTATGGAATTAAAACCGTTCCAAGTTGTTCACGCATATCTCTTTTTCTCGATTCGGTTCGCAGGTGGGACTTGCGACTTGATCTATAAGATATGCAAATACCAAGCGCGCACCCGGCTTCGCCCCATCGTTCTTACCGGAAGTTACGAATTTGATGAAAAGTTGGCCTCTTCTCTCAAAGACACCGAGTTCATAAAGGTGCCGTCTTTCCTCGATCGCTTTGGATTTTCGTTGATGCCTTCCCTCTGGGCGATCCTAAAGTACCGCCTACCTGAAGTTGGAATCGTACACATGCACGCATTCAGGACCATTCAGAATGTCCTGCTCTATTTCGCATGCCGTCGCGCCAATATTCCGTATGTCATCGATGCCCACGGCTCTGCGATCTATGGAAAGAAAAAGGTTTGGTTGAAGCGTTTTTTTGATTTAGTGGTCGGACGCCGCATGCTGAAAGATGCAGGTCGATTGATTGCCGAGACGGAAGTCGGAATTCGGGAGTATACCGACCTTGGCGTCGACAGCAATAAAGTGGATATCGTTTCGCCGCCCTTTGACACCGAAGAGTTTGACGATCTCCCGGGAAGGGGTGAATTCCGCAGCCGATACGACCTAGGGGAACGCCGCATAATCCTTTTCCTTGGTCGTCTGCATTACATTAAGGGGATCGACTTTCTCATTGATGGGTTCGCGCGCTACCATGAGCGTGATCCAGAGGCAATCCTCGTTATCGTGGGCAGCGACGATGGTCATGAGGCAGAGCTACGTGACCAGTCCGAGCGGATGGGCCTTACCGACTCCGTACACTTTACAGGTTTCCTGTCAGGCTGGGAGAAAACATGCGCACTCGTCGATGCCGACATCGTTGCCCAAACCTCACGCTTCGAGCAGGGTGCCTGGGCGCCGTTCGAGGCCGTTCTCTGCGGAACGCCCATAGTTGTTACAGCCGACACTGGAGCAGGAGAAGATGTTCGCCGCCTGGACGCAGGAACAACAGTCCCCTTCGGAGACACAAAGGCCCTAGCTGACGCCTTTTCCTCGATTTTCGATGCTTATCCTGCCGCTAGCGAACGAACCATGCGCGCCGCGCATTTTCTCCGTTCTCGAATGTCCATGACTGCGCGGGTTCACGAATATGAAGACATTTACAAAAAATGTCATCGAACTCCACTTAGCGGACCCTCGGACCTACATTGATTATGAGGTATTACCATGAAGATCGAGTTTCGGGACCCGACACCATTTGACAAAGGTTGGGTTCCTGATCAAGACTACGATTCGCGGAGACTCTGGCATGCACAAAAGTCCTTCAAGAAATTTAAGAAATTTGAAGGCTTCGACTATGACAATCCTGATTGGTCTATATGGGACAACCGCTCTGCTTTGGAGTCACGCCGAACGCAACTAGGGCCACTGGGAGCCCTGTGTAACTCGCTCGGTATTCGCAAGATATTGTCAGTTGGTAGCGCGCAACCATTTTACGAGTTGATTCTTTTGAATCAGAATCCAGAATTGAGTATAACGGCGACTGACATCAATTTCCCGATTAATATCGCGAGAGACCTGCAACGCGCAGTCGATTTTGGATTTCGGAACGCGGATAAACTCGTGTATATGAAGATGGATTTGACAGACGGGGAATCGTACGGGCCCGTACTCGAACGGGGATTCGACGCGATCTTCATTGCTGCAACATTTTGCGTTCTAAATGACGACGAGTGGATCACCCTGCTTAAGGCCGCCAGGGAGAAAGGCGTCCGGTTCGTCATCCTCTTTCACGCGGAGGAGCTTTCACCCATTCATAAAGTCCTCCACGGTTTAGGCATGAAGAGACAACGAGGAGTTCTCTTGGGTTTTCTCAGGTCAATGACGAGCGTGGTTAATATCTTCAAGAGGAGCGGATTCCAATTAGTCTCCCGGACGGTCAGCCAATCCAGCGCAAGCTGGGCGTTTCGGCTGTTGATTAATCTAGGCCTTTATTATTCCCGTTCCGCCTATCTTTTTTCCAGTGATCCTACTGATATCAAAACAGTCAACAGAGAGAATCTTGATATGCGCCGATATTTCCTTCCAATTTAAGCGCACAAGATTCAAACAAATCAGATTCAATGTTGCCGTCAGAAACAACTCTCCTCGTCGTTCCCGAAGGCCCTGTCGCGCACGATGGGACCCGGTACCGATACTCCAAGGGAGAGAGGTTATACCTTGATCGACTCGCGAAACGATTTAAGTCTGTTCATATTGCAGCGTTCGTGTTCCGGAATGGACATCCCGATTACGACGGGTGCTCGCACTCAGCCTTCGAATCGCCCAACATCTCCGTCCACGAACTACCTTGGCCGTCGTCCGACTCGCCCGGCCGGCTCAGCAAGATAATCCAGTACGCGCATGTCTTCGCCCGGATTTTCGGCGCCGTTAGATCAACCGATGCCGTTTATCTGTTCTTACCCGCCTACACGAGTCTAGTGACGTGGGTCTGGTCGCGCATTCTTGGCCGCCCGCACTTCGTTTACGCGGCAGATGACTGGGAAGCCGCCTCATTCGAAATGTACAAGTGGGAGGACCGGGGAAGATCAGTTCAGTTTAGGCTTTTTTTTCACCTTAATCGCTGGTTTGAACGACGCATCGCCTCGACCGCGCTGTTTTCAGTAGTGGCGGGTCGCCAATTACTTGAGAAATACCGTGAGTTCGGCAAACCCGTGTACGAAACTGTTCCCCGCATTGCACTAACACCCAATGTCCTCTACGACAGACCAACCTTTGAGTGCAGCAGCACTCCCTTACTCCTGCATGTGGGCTCTCTCCAACCAGGGAAATCGCAAGCAATGCTTTTTCGTGCCTTCGCGGTAGTTCTTGAGGAAATTCCGAAGGCCCGCCTCAGATTGATCGGCTCAGGGCCAGACCGCGGCATGCTGGAGAAACTCGCCGTAGAACTGCGGATCGCAGACCGAGTGGAATTCGCAGGCTATGTTCGCGAAGAGAAAGAACTCTATGCGCATTTCCGGGAAGCCGACCTGTTTGTCCTCTCGAGCCGATCTGAAGGCTTCCCTCGCGTTCTCTATGAGGCGATGGCCCTTTCGCTTCCTATTGTTTCAACGGATTGCGGTGGAATTCCCTATCTCCTCCAAGACGGACGCGACGCATTGCTCGTCAAAGTTGGAGACGAAAGGAATTTCGCATCCAGTGTCGTCAGAGCAGTCAGGGATACCAGCCTTCGGCGTACTTTGATGAGATCTGAGCGACGTATCATCGAGAGCGTTTTTTCACGGCTCGAGGACGATCAAATCGCGCGGCTCATTTATTTTCACTCTTCCAGGGAGGAGACCCGGGGGGAGAGGATGTTCAAACAGACGGAAAAACCAGACCAAATGTTTTCTCAAGATACGCACACGATCATCGAACATCGCTATCGATATGCTGCCTCGCTTGCTTTAAACGCGCGTGTTTTGGAGGTCGGATGCGGATCGGGGATCGGCCTCCCCCTGCTTGCGAAGCAGGCGTCCACCTGCGTGGGTGCGGACTTCAGCGCGGAGAATCTGGCCATTGCCGCGAAAACCCGCGTCCCGGTCGTGCGCCTCAATGCCGAGTCTCTCCCGTTTTCCGATGGGGCGTTTGATCTTGTTGTCTGTCTTGCGATGGTTTATTATCTGGACCTGCCGAAATTTTTGATTGAAGCGCGCCGCGTTCTCGCTTCCAACGGAACTCTCTTTTTCTGCACAAGCAACATGAGCGTGCCGGGATTCGTACCGGCTCCGTTTACAACGAGGTACTACTCTGTCCCTGAACTCGATGCACTGCTCTCTGATGCTGGATTTACCGCCCGGTTCCATGGGGCATTTCCAGTGGCACGGTCTTATACCTCACAACTGGTTTACGCGTCGATCAAACGCGCCGCTAAGTGGGCAGCGATGCTGTTTCCCGCCGGGAAGCGTGCCTGGGAGGCTGCCCGGGAAGTAAAGCAGGGCGTTTTGAAACCGCTTCCAGTGAGTCTTCCGCACGAGTACATCGTCCCGGTCGCCGAGCCATCCAAGCTTAATCGTCACTCCGCCGATTTAAGCCATCGCGTCATTTACACCATAGCGGTCCCTACAAAGCGGTAAGTAAAACTACCTAGGACGAGCAAATTTGTTATAATCCCGCTAATGTTATCTGGAATTGAGAGCCTATGAAAGTATTTTTTGTCGTCCCTCCAGAACGCCACTTCATCGAATCCTATGTAACTAAAAAACTAGATAAAGGTAGAGAATTCCGTCAGAAGTTGGGAATTCTGTGGGTTGCTGGCCACCTCCGCGAAGCTGGGGGGATTACGCCGCGCGTCATCGATTCACTCGCCGACGCGCTTGACTTGGACGATCTGCAGACCATAATTTCTTCAGAATTGCCGGACATCGTGGGTTTTTCAGTCCTGACATTCAACCTCCTAGACTGCCTCGAAGTTAGCCGCATGATCAAGCGTGTGAGTCCGAAGACGAAAATCGTCTTCGGTGGCTTCCATCCTTCACTGTATCCCTTGGAAACTCTCCACCTCGATGGAGTGGATTTCGTCGTTTTTGGGGAGGGGGAGATCACTTTTCTTGAGTTGGTCAAAATCATCGACACGAGCCCCGAAGGATCCGGACGCGAGGCCGACCTAGCCGAGCTTGATGGCATCGCTTGGACCGATTCTGATGGTAGACACCATCTGAACGCACCGGCGAAATTACCCCATCCCGATCGGCTCGACTACCTTTCGATGCCGGCACACGATCTCGTGGACATAGATAAGTACACCGTCGTACTCAGCAACGAATCGCGCGTCGCAGCGATTCAGACTTCGCGCGGTTGCCCGTCTCGCTGCACATTCTGCGACATACGCCTGACAAAACACCGACATCGCTCGACCGAGCATGTCTTGAAAGAGCTTTGGATGCTTAAGGAACGCGGCATCCGCGAGTTTTTTATCGTTGACGACACTTTTACGATTAATCGCAAACGCGTTTTCGAACTCTGTAGGCGAATGGTCGATGAAAAACTAAATATTCCTTACAAAATCAGTTCGCGTGTGGATCGAATTGACCCAGAGTTGCTCGAAGTTCTCGCGGAGTCTGGATGCTACAACATCCATTATGGCGTGGAATCCGGAACTCAGCGTATCCTCGATTACATGCAAAAGGGCGTAACTCTGGAGCAGGTCAAAAAAGCGTTCGACGACACCAAGAAAGTGGGAATAAATCGGTTTGCGTACCTCATGATGGGCGTACCAACGGAAACACGCGAAGAGATCCAAAGAACGATCGATCTCGTAGACGAAATCAGACCTGACTACCTAAATTACTCAATCTGCACCCCGTTCCCAAAAACCTATCTTTACGAGACTGCACGGAAGGATGGGGACATCTTGGAAGACTATTGGCTTGAATTTGCAAAAAATCCACGACAAGACTTTAAGATCAAGGTACTAAACAAGCACCTCACCGAACCAGAACTTCGCCAACTGCAGGATTACGCTCTCAGGAAGTTTTACTTCTCGTTCGACAAGATCATGCGTGAATTCAAGAAAACCAATAGCATAAAGCAGTTGCTGACAAAGGCCCGTATAGGACTGCGGCTGATCACTCCTCGGATGTCCTGAGCGATCGCATGGCGAAGTCGCCCATTGGGTACCGCCGCATCCTTCGTGTGCTCCTCGATCTGGGGGTCATAGCATTCTCCTACTCCCTTGCCTCTGTCCTGCGCTTCGATTTCCGCGTCTCGCCCGAACACGCAGCGGAAATTCTACACGATTTTCCCTTGGCGGTCGGCGCGTATACGGCGGCGTTTCTCATTCTTCGTCCCTACCTGGGATTTGCGCGATACTGGGGCATCGAAGACTTCGTGACTCTCCTGAAATCAGTAGCCGCGGGTGCTGTTGCATCGGTGGTTGCGGTCCTCTTTTTTGGCACCTCGCCCATTCCCGTCTCCACCTTCATTGCTATGCCCGCATTCGTCTTTATCGGAGCTTTGGGAGTCCGCTACCTGCTCCGACTTGCTCGTTTGAGATTCGATATCCCGACGGGGGGGGAGACACGAAGGGTCTTAATCGTCGGTGCAGGAGACATCGGAGAGAGTCTGTTGCGCCAGTTTCTCAAATCAAAGACGACTCGCTACGAGGTGGTCGGGTTTCTCGACGACATGCCCGCAAAGCGTCGCATGACCATCCATGGAGTTCCGGTGCTTGGAGGCCGGGGACTACTCTCTGGGATTCTCGCGTCTCAAGCGCTTCACGAGGTCGTTATTGCGATCTCTACGCGCCGAGGAGACATTGTTAGGTTCGTCAAGGAGACTCTCGATACATCCAAAAAACAGATTGAACTCAGGATTGCACCGAGCCTTGACCAAATGTTGTCGGCACCCCGATCAGGCGAACCGGTCCATAATTTAAAGCCCGCCGATCTGCTTAATCGGGACCAGATTCATCTCGACGATCCGGAAGTCGACCGACTCCTCCGGGGAAAGACCGTCCTCGTTACCGGTGCTGGGGGAACGATCGGCGGAGAACTCTGCCGACAAATTCTGCGCTGTTCTCCTGGGGACCTCGTTCTCATCGAGAACCATGCGACCTCTCTGTTTTTCACTGAATTGGAACTTCGGCGGTTAGCTCCCGATGCGAAAGTAACTCCTGTGCTCGGCAGCATTTGCGACCGCGCTCTTGTCCGACGAGTGTTCAGGGATCATCGTCCCGATGTTGTGTTCCACGCTGCCGCGCATAAACACCAGCCGCAACTCGAAACGAACGTCCACGAGGGTGTTAAGAACAACATCCTGGGAACATATTGGCTATGCGAGGCTGCCGCCGAGGTGAGATCTGACTCGTTCGTTCTCATTTCGACGGATAAAGCCGTTCACCCATCTGGGGTAATGGGCGCGACCAAGCGTTTCGCGGAACGCATTATCCAGGCATTCGGCGAAAAGTCCGCCACCCGCTTTTGTACAGTCCGCTTCGGCAATGTACTGGGATCATCGGGCTCGGTCCTCGAAATTTTCCGACAACAGATCGCTCGAGGCGGACCTCTCACGATCACCGACCCCGGCGTCGAGCGGTACTTCATGACCGTCGAAGAAGCCGCCAGCCTCATCCTGCACGCAAATTTGTTCGGCAAAGACGGCGAACTTTTTCTGCTCAAAATGGGACGGCCCGTTAAGATCCTTGATCTGGCCCTCAACATCCTCAACCTCCATGGTCTCGAACCAGGCCGCGATATTCGTATTGAGAACACAGGGCTTCGGGACGGCGAAAAGTTGCGCGAGGAACTGCATGAGAGTAGCGAAACCGTCACTGACTCCAGGCATCCCGACATCCTAGTCGTTCACTCCCCCTCGAAAGACCTTATATCGGTAGAAGTGCACATTGAACGCTTCCTCAAAATCGCCGACTCTCCAGAGGCGGACATTATCGCAGCCCTCCGGGAGGCAGTTCCGAGCTACCTTCCACAGAACTCTCCACACGCAATCGCCGAGAAGCAGGTTCGAGGCGCTTCGTGACGGTCCGAGGGACGATCCGTATCCGGCGTGAGAATTTATCCTATTTTTGGACCCTAGGGGACCTAGCTTTCGTTCTTTGCGCTTATGCGGCGGCAATCCAACTCCGCCAAATCTCGGCGCTCGGGATGTTCACCTCAAATATTCCTACGGATTTGATCGCCCGACTTGACCACCACATCATCCCGATTCTTTGCGCATATGTTATCGCGGCGTATCTAAACGGTCTCCTCGACCCGGACATTCTTTTGTTGCGCAGCAAAACACTTTTGAGTGTAATGTTTGCGGCGGCGACCCACGCAATCCTACTGTCTTCGTTCTACTACTTTATCGATGTGCCGAACTTCCCTCGCTCGATCTTCGTCACGCTCGCTATTGTCGAAACCTTGTTCATCGGCGCATGGAGACTCCTCTTCGTCCGCAACATGATGGAAGTCCGTCCTACCCGGATTATCACCCTCGGCAACCCGGACAACCTCTGCCTTGTCAACCAGACCATCGAAACCGCGACATCCGCGATCCAACTCGAGCGATCGTTGACCGATTTCGACGAATTTACGGCGTACATGGATGCCCGAGATCCTGATGATGACCCGGTTTGGGTCATCCTGTCGATCGAGATGCTCCAGTACCGAGAGCGTTTTTTCGACCTCGTCGCCCGGGTCCACACCGATAACATCTCTGCCCTCTTTGTTCTCGCTGAGAGCGTTTTCGCTCTGATCGCCGGGCCGAACCTGGGTTCGATCGGGGACATCCCTCTCGTTCCTCTAGTTCGGCCGGCGTCATCTGCGACACACCTCATTGTTCGCGTGATGGACATTTCCATCGCCATAACGCTACTCACAGTTGCCGCTCCGATCCTTATCGCAGCCGCAATAGGAATAAGCATCAGTTCAACCGGTCCAGTGTTCTACAAACAAACCCGCATCGGGCTTCGGGGCCGTAAATTCCAAATTTTAAAACTGCGCACAATGATCGCCGACGCAGAAAAAGCGACTGGGCCAGTCCTATCACATGCGGGTGACGCCCGCGTCACGCGTTTCGGAAGGATTCTACGGGTCTTGCGTATTGACGAACTGCCGCAACTTATCAATGTCCTGAATGGTGACATGACCGTCTTCGGTCCACGGCCTGAACGCCCCGAATTCGTCTCACAATTCTCGCAGGAAATTCCCGGCTACGAATCCCGACATTTCATCAAGCCAGGCGTAACGGGGCTTGCTCAGGTCATGGGAGATTATCAGACCTCACCTGACAGAAAGCTGATTTTCGACTTGCGCCACTTGAGCGGAGACGGGTTAGCTTTTAAGGCAGACCTACTGATAAAGACGCTTAAGACTGTCCTGACAAGAAGGGGCACCTAAGGAGCGATTGAATGACGACCAACACGAAGAAACCCGTGAAGTTCGTGGACCCGGTCCGTATCTACAAGGAACTTAAGAGCGAACTCGACGCGGCCTACTTTGAAGTCATGAATAGGGGGGCCTTCATCAACCAGACGGAACTCCGTAATTTTGAGAAGAACCTTGCCTCCTTCGTTGGGACCAAATTCGCGGTCGGCCTGAACAGCGGATACGACGCTCTCCACATATCGTTGCGCGCCGCAGGAATCGGCCCGGGCGACGAGGTCATCGTTCCCGCCCACACCTTCGTCGCGACGGCCTCCGCCGTGGTCAATGTCGGCGCGACCCCCGTCCTCGTCGATGTTACGAAAGACTTCAACATAGATGTCGACAAGATGCTCAATGCGATCACGCCGAAGACCAAAGCACTTCTTCCGGTCCACCTAAGCGGCTGGATGGCCGACATGCCCCGCATCATGGAGATCGCCCAAGAGCGAGGTCTCTCGGTCGTTGAGGACGCCTGCCAAAGCCTTGGTTCGAGTATCGGCGGCAAGGGGGCCGGTTCGTGGGGCCTGACCGGCTGCTGGAGCTTCTATCCGTTCAAAATCCTTGGCGGTTACGGAGACGGGGGCGCGATCACGACCGACGACCCAAAGGTCGCCGAGTTTGCACGTCGGATGCGCTATAACGGCGAGGATCGGGAAACCGGCGAGTACCACGGGCACGGCTTTACATGCCTGCTCGACAACCTCCAGGCCGCGTTTCTCGATGTAAAGCTCCGCTACCTGCCCGACTGGATCGTCAAACGCAAGGCCCTCGCGGAGAAATACCGGAAAGCCCTAGCCGATCTTCCAGATCTCCTGTTGCCGCACTACGAGCGCGAGGGCTTCAACCATGTGTATCAGAACTACACCGTCCGGTCAAAGCAAGGAGGTGAATTCTCCGCCTTCCTCAAGGACAACGACATTGAGGTCCTGACCCAGTTTCGAAAGCCCTACTACAAGCACGACGGGCTCGGCCTCGTAGATCGCAGCTTTCCGGAAACTGAAGCCCTGAGCCGCGAAGTCTGCTCGCTGCCGATGAGCGTTGAAATCACCGATGAGGAGAGTGACTACGTCATCGCGACGGTCCGCCGCTTTTATTCGAGGTAGCCTACGCCGAACCGCAGTACTCCCCAGGTCGACTGGTACTCGGTCCCGCAGCTACCCCTCAAGTCGGCGACAGCCTGGACCGTCGTCAAAGAGCCCTTCGAATTTCATATAATCGCCGCATGGAAAGCGAACGCTTGGCAGAATTTTTCCGGACTATGCTGCGAATTCGCCGCTATGAAGAGCGCATCGGGGAACTCGTCGAGCAAAAAAAGGTCGGCACACCCTGCCATCTCTATATCGGCCAGGAGGCCATCGCGACCGGCGTTTGCGCCGCCCTCGAACGCGCCGATACCGTCTGGGGCGGTCATCGCTCCCACGGCCATTACATCGCCAAAGGCGGGGACGCCCGCGCGATGGTCGCCGAGATCATGGGCCGCAAGACGGGATGTTCGCGGGGGCGCGGCGGTTCCATGCACCTCATCGCAAGGGAGGTCGGCATTTACGGGACTGTTCCCCTCGTCGCCGCGACGATTCCGCTCGCGGTCGGAGCCGCTCTCGCGGCGAAGCGCCGCGGGGACGGAGGTGTCGCCGTGCCGTTCTTCGGAGACGGGGCGACTGAAGAAGGGCACTTCCACGAATCAATGAACCTTGCCGCCCTATACAAACTTCCCGTCCTGTTCGTCTGCGAGAACAACTTTTACGCGAGCCACTTGGCGCTCCACGAACGCCGCGCAACCGACAACATCGTCGCCTCCGCTGAGGCGCACGGCGTCCCGGGCGTACGGGTCGACGGTAACGATGTCCGGGCCGTATTCAAAGCTGCGGAAGACGCTGTCGCCCGCGCACGGCAGGGTGCGGGGCCGACACTGATGGAGGCGCGTACCTACCGATGGCGCGGCCACGTCGGACCGGACCCGAACTACGATGTCGGCGTCAAACGGCGCGATGAACTAAAAGAGTGGCTTCCGAAGGATCCCATTGCCCGCGCTCGGCGCGAAGCTCTGGACCTCGGAGTTGACGAGGATGCTCTCGCCTCGATCGAACGCGAGGTCGAACGCGAAGTCGAGGACGCGATCCTTTGGGCCGCCAAACAGCCCGAACCCGACGAGGGAGAACTGCTCGAGCATGTCTACGCCGGAGAGGCATCGTGAGCGGCCGCAAACTCACTTACGCTGCCGCGATCCGTGAGGGACACGCACAACTCCTCGCGCGCGACGAGCGCGTGATTGTGCTCGGGCAGGGACTCTGGAGCCCGTGGTACGCGGGGACCAGCCTAAAAGACCTCGAAAAAGAATTCGGAAAGGACCGTATCATCGACTCGCCCGTTTGTGAAAACGCGACAACGGGTATGGCCGTCGGAGCGGCGATCGCGGGCCTGCGCCCGATAGTCTTCCACCCGCGCATGGACTTCATGCTCTTGGCCGTCGACCCGATCGTGAACCAGGCCGCAAACTGGTCCTATCTCTTCGCAGGCCTAGCCTCGGTCCCGGTCGTCATTCGGGCGTCGGTCAACCGTGGAGGAGAGCAGGGGGCCCAGCATTCGCAGGCCCTTCAGTCGATGTTCGCCCACATCCCGGGCCTCAAGGTCGTGATGCCGGCCTCGCCCGCCGACGCGAAAGGACTGCTCATCGCTGCGGTCGAGGACCCAAACCCCGTTCTTTATATCGACGATCGCTGGCTTTACGAGATTGAGGGGGATGTCCCCGAATCCCCGGACGCGGTCCCCATCGGCAAGGCCCGGACCGTCCGCGAGGGCCGCGATCTTACTATCGTCTCATCCTCCTACAGCGTTTCCCTCTGCGAGCGCGCCGCCGAGACCCTCGCTAAGCGCGGGATTTCCGCCGAGGTCGTGGACCTCCGCACGATCAAGCCGCTCGACGGAGACGCTATCGAAGCGTCGGTACGGAAGACGGGGCGCCTCCTCGTCGTTGACGGGACCTGGAAGTCTTATGGGGTCTCTGCGGAAATTGCGGCGTTCGCCTGCGAGCGCGCCTTCGACGCGCTCAAGGCGCCGATAATACGACTGACCCTCCCGAACGCCCCCGCTCCGATGAGCCGCGTCCTCGAGCGTGCCTATTACTACGAGGCCGAGGACATCGTCCGCGCGGCCGCGTCCCTGCTCCCCCAATCGGAAGCCGTGTGAGAAGCACCCGCCCCTTAGACCGACTCAGCCGGCGTTGCGAGACGCTGACCCAGTCCGAGATTCGCGGTATGTCGATCGAGTGCGAGAAGGTCGGCGGGATCAACCTGTCGCAGGGCGTTTGCGACATGGACTTGCCCGGCGTTCTCGTTGAGGCGGCCAGGACCGCGATCGAGTCCGGCCCGAACGCCTACACGCGATACGACGGCATACCCGAACTGCGGGCCGCCATTGCCGACAAGCTCTCGCGGTTCAACGGAATCAACGCCGACCCTGAGGGGGGAGAAATCGTCGTGAGCGCCGGCTCAACGGGCTCATTTTATTCGGCGTGCCTGGCACTGCTCGACCCCGGCGACGAAGTCGTTCTCTTCGAACCCTACTACGGCTACCATGCCGCTACGATCAAGGCCGTCGGTGCCGTCCCATCGTTCGTCGCGCTGAAAAAGGAAGACGGATGGCGCTTCTCTCCGGAAGCCCTCGAAGCCGCCCTCACGCCGAAGACGAAGGCGGTCATGATCAATACCCCGGCCAATCCTTCGGGGAAGGTGTGGACGCGCGAACAATTGAGCGAGGTCGCGCAAATCGCCGAACGCCGCGACCTGATCGTTTTTACCGACGAGATATACGAATACATTCTTTACGACGGAGCTCGACACATCAGCCCCGCCTCCCTGCCCGAACTAAAGGAGCGGACCGTCACGATCTCGGGCTATTCGAAGACCTACAGCATCACGGGTTGGCGAATCGGCTACAGCGTCTGCAGACCCGAATGGGCAAGGATGATCGGGTATATGAACGACCTTGTTTATGTTTGTGCCCCGGCCCCGCTCCAGAAAGGCGTAGCGGATGCGATCTCGGCCCTCGACGATTCTTTCTACGCGAACCTCTCCAAGGAATTCGCGCTGAAGCGCGAAAAAATCTGCGCGGCGCTCGAGGATGCCGGACTACCTCCGTATAAGCCGCAGGGCGCGTATTACGCGCTTGCCGACATATCCCGCCTCTCGGGCGCGACCGGAAAGGACCGCTGCATGCAGTTGCTTAAATCCGCGGGCGTCGCGGCGGTCCCCGGCGAGGCGTTCTTTCACCGCCCGGAGGACGGCTATGGGCTGGCACGCTTCTGCTACGCAAAATCGGAGGCCGACCTCGATGAAGCCTGTCGGCGCCTTCGCAGTCTCTGAACTTCTGATCGCCGCCCTGCTTCTAGGGGGCGCCGGTTGTGCGTCCCAGCAGAGAGGATTTCCGATAGGCATGTGGAACCTCCAGGACGCCGGACCGGTCTCGAGGCTTTCCGAAGCGGGCTTCACGAGCGTACAGACCTACACGCAGTCTCCCTCACGCCTGCGCGAAATTGCCGAATCGGCGCGCGCACATTCGATGACGGTCCTCGCGCATCCCACGGCATATCTCGGACGCTCGTCGTCGGTCACCTCCCGATGGCCGATCGAAGCTTGGTACCTATACGACGAACCCGATGTTCACGGGCTGCCGCCCCTCGAATTACGCGCGCTTGCCGCTCAGGTCCGCGCTTGGGACCCCGATCGAGCGCAGGCATTCGCAGTCGGCCAGGGAACCGGAACCGCCGATTTTGGCGATGTGGGAGATGTCGTATTGCTGGACTGGTATCCCGTTCCGCACCTCCCCATAGACTCGGTCGCCGACGAGATTGACAAAGCCCGCAAGCACCTTCCCCGGGGCAAACCCTTGTGGATGATCGTCCAGGCGATGAATTGGAAGGCCTACGCCCAACGCGACCCGACCCGGCCTAGGATCGGACGATTTCCGACATATGAGGAACTCCGCTTCATGTCTTATCTAGCGATCCTCCATAGCGCCGAGGGACTCTATTATTTCGAACTCAACGCATATAGCGGCGGACTGATCTTAGATCGGCCGAAGCTCTGGAAGCGTCTGAGCCAGGTTGTCGGAGAAATATCCCAGCTTCGTCCTTTTTTTGAAAACGGCAATCCGGCTCGACTACCTCGACGGCTTGCGGGAATCAGCGCTCGTTCCTGGAAACTCGGAAACCGCCAACTATGGGTACTTGTCAACAGGAAAGAAACCGCATTGCCGCTACCTCATGACCTCTCGGCCGAAGGCTGGAGGCTAAAGTTCGGGGAAGGGAAACCGCATCAGACAATATCTCCGTTAGAGGTTATCGTTCTGGAGCGCTGACGGGTTTTCGCTACGGCGTCAGTATACGGTTGCGGACACCTTCAATCTACCTGAAATCGTGATCCGCGGGGGACGGCTCCGGACGACAGCGTCGATCCTTCGCCGCATATCTTCGGAGCGGATCAGACGCCGATCGATGAGGGGCAGGGACCCCGTCTCGATGCTGGGCAGCGGGACCGGGACTTCTCGTTGAGCGCCTTCCCGCCGACGAAGAGATTTGCGCCGCTCGGCCGCATCCATGTCCGCGAAGACGCGGGGTAATCGGTCCAGCGAACCGCAGACGATCGCCACGTAGTCCGGGCAATTGAAGTTCTGAACCAAGGCGCTCTCGGGAGGGAGCAGTTCGAAGTCCCGGGCGAGGTTTTTCCTTCCGCTGCGCCGCCTTTCCCCATGCTTGAACGCGTGAAAGAAATGCTCGCACAGATTATTCGTCCGCTCAACGAGGCGCACACCGCCTCCGGCCTTGGCAGGGAGGCGGACTTCATGTCCCCAGAGGGACTTCCCATGCCTCTTGAGGTGGTCGCCGATGACGTCGATCGCCTCGCGAAGGTCCTGGGCGGGGCCCCGCTGTGGACGGCGCTTGCGCAGGGAGGCGGTGAATCGCTTGAGCGCGGCGCGGATATCGCGAAGTTCCTTCCTCGCCCGTCGAAGCGTCATCGGTCGTTTTGAGCAAGGCCGGCTGCGGCCGTAGGAGCCGGGCGAGAGCCGGAGCGTCGTGCGCAACTCGTCGAAGAGATTCACGCGCACGCGCAGGTCCCGGACGACGCGAACGAGGCCGGGCTCATGGCGCAGGGGGTCCAGTGTACGTCCCAATCGCCTAAGAACCCGCAGGACGCGCCGATCCTGGGGCGGGGTGCGCAGCCAACCATCCACGACGCGGCGGGTGCGCACGCAACGGTCGTAGAGATCGAGATAAGGCCGGTCGAAGGGGAAGTTGCGGCTTTTTTTGGCGGCGGCATAGTCGAAGGTCCATTGAGCCAGGCCGCGGACGGCGGCGACACCGGCCGCGCCCGCGGGCAAGTCGTGGGACTCGAGCTCCTGCTGCTGCCAATCCTGGAAGCCCTCCCGGGCGGTTTCCAGTTCGCCGCCGAGTTCGCGGCCCATATTCCTGGCGAAGGTCCGTAGAGCGCCGCGCATCTTCAGGCGGCGTAGAGCGTTGCGCAGCGCGTCGTGCCCCGGTTTGAGCAGGTCGCCGCCGATGTCGGCGAGGAAGTGGCCATGACAGCCTAGCACCTTGGGTCTGCCGCTCAGGCCGGCGACCAAGTCAACGCAAGCGGTTATTATGGCCTTGCCCAGATCACGCATCACGGTGCGGGGCTCGCCGAAACGCTGGACCGTCAAGCGGGCGCAGGCGAGGATCGCCTCGGCGTTCTCGGTCGGTATCTTCCATGATCCCAACACCCACCGGCGCCATCCCGCGAGGATTACCAGCATCGTCCCCCGTCCGTCCTCGCATGTAGCGTCGATATGCATGGGCCAGCCGCCGTCACGGGCCAGTGCCCGCCGCAGCCGCGGCGCGCGGGCTTCATGCCGCCGCCGCACATAATCCAGATACAGCCGCGCCAAGTCGCTGATCTCGCCGGTAGATAGCGTGATGCCGTGGTCCTTCTCGAGTTCAGCCTGGATTTCCTCCCGCTGGCGCTTGTCTAGAAATCGCCGACGGCCGATAAGCTCCATCACATCGTAGCCCACGCTGCGTCTGGGCAACAATCGCTGGGCCGCCGTCGCGGCCCGGCGCATGACAAGGCTTCCATCCGGGCGGCGGCAACCGGCCGCGCACTCATGCACGATCTCCCGAAGCTGGAAGGGACCATGCTCCAGGGTTTGGACTGGGCGGGGCGGAATGGACTTCTGCACGATCATGGGACCTTCGCAGACCGGACAGGATCCCGGTTCTTCGCAGACGGTGACGCGTACGCCCTCGGTGGCGAGAGCCTTTTGTCTGAAGTGGGCCTGCAAAGACCTCAACTGCTCCCTCAAAGCCGTGAGCGTGGCGAGTCCGGGCCCCCTTTTTTACCGAGCCCGTATCGCTCGAAGACCCACTGCACATGCTCCAGAGGCACGCTGACGCCTTGGTGGTGGAGCCGTCGGACCACTTCTTCCGCCGTTACAATTACCCGGGGTCGGCTGGATTGGAGAACCTCCAAGAGCACCTCGACGGTCATGGCAGCGGTCAGCGGTCCGACAAGTACGGTAGCCCGCTTCTTTTGCGCGAGCCTTCGGGCCCATTGCTTGGCGGTACGCGTGGCATCGGCGCTGAGGTAGAGCCAGCGTTTGTCGTCGAGCAGTTTGCGTTCAATGCGTCCAGCGCGCACGTTCTCGAGAAGCTCATCGTGCGCCCGGATGCGCAGCAAATCCTGTAGTTCCTGATGCGTTCTACCCGCTTCGGACTTATCGACCAGTTCCCTAACGGTTGCCTTCAGGGTCCCCTCTCGACAGAATCCGACGTCGCCGTGGTGCCACAGCCCGAATTCGTCGAACTGCGGGATTTCGCGCAGGGTGTAATACCGGCCGCAATGGCTGTAGCTGGTCATGTAGCCCAGCAAGGTCAAACGCCGCAAGACACTCATGTAGGTCCCGGTCTTCAAGGCGCGAAGAAGAGCATCGAGTTCAACAACAGGAGTGCGGCGGAACAAGTTGCGCAACGCTGTTTTGGAGGCTTCAGGATCGAGCATGCGACCTCTGTTATAGTGCCGATTATAATATCGGCATTATAACATATCGAGGCGAAGAAAACGAGCCTTGTTTTCTGTCAAGACGAACTCCTCCGACGGGGAACCTATTTCGGCTTGATACGTGCAAAAAGGCGGGAAGTTGTAATGCCGACTGAGGGCATTCTAAAAACTGCTTCTATTTCAAGTATAATTTATGTGTGCAACCGTATACTGACGCCGTAGGGTTTTCGGATTACGAAATACTCGATCCAGCGTTGGCCTAAGATGCGAGAGAGAATCCGCCCCACCGCCGAGACGACATTCAGGACTGAACACGAACGCGGCCGAATCTCGAGATGCTTGAAGGGGAAGAAGGTGAACGGACCCGCGACCGCGTATCCTTCCGCGGCCAACCACCGGCTCGCCTTGTCGAAGTCGAGGGACCCAAACGACATCCCGCCACCCGCCCGCGCGTGGGCGACGGCCATGATGCCGCCATCGGTCAGCAAACTCAAATATTCGGATAATATCCGCCGCTGAAAATCGAAGTCGTCGATACGCGTGAACGGATGCAGCTCCCGGGCCAGCACGAAGTCGAAACGCTCGCCGGAGAACAACGCCGCAGGGCTGGCGCCGTCGCCAACGCGAAACACGGCGTCCGGAAACCGTTTTTGCGCGAGACGGACAGCCGACTCAGAAATATCAAAGCCCACGGCTTCGCAGCCGGCTTGCCGGAGTTGGTCGGTCATGTACCCATGCCCGCACCCGGCATCTAGGGCCCGCCTCAGTGGCGTACTTCCCCAGTAGAGTTTTGCGATGTCGAAGACAAACCGAAGCTCGAGGTCCCCTTCGCGGATGATGTTGTGTTTGGCGAGCCGGGCCTCTTTGCCCGCGAGAGCGGCGGCGTATTCTTTATCGGATTTCTCCCGGAATTCCTCCCAAGAGTAGCCCGTCCGTTCATATTTCCCCACGTGTATAATGATACAAATGATTCCGCGCCCGGTTGGTCGGCGCGAAGAGACAATGCGAATCCTGATATTTAGCCAATGGTACGCGCCGGAACCCCACGCCGTTCGCGTGGTGACGCTCGCCGAAGGCTTGGCGGGCAAGGGGCATGCGGTGACGGTCGTCACCGGCTTTCCCAACACCCCGCTGGGGCGCGTTTACGACGGCTATTCGATCGCGTGGCGTACCTGGGAAAAGCGCGACGGCGTGGACATACTGCGCCTGCCCCTTTACCCCGACCACAGCCGGTCCATCCTCAAGCGCAGCGCGAACTACCTGAGCTTTACCGCGAGTTCGATGGTTCTGGGACCGCTGCTCACCGGACGCTTCGATGTGCTCTGGGCCTACACCGCGCTCGTCGGCGTCCCGGCGGTGTGGCTGGCCTATTGCAAGCGCATTCCGTTTGTCATGGACATCGCCGATATCTGGCCGGAGACCCTCATCGCGACGGGGATGTTCCGCGAGGGCCTCGCGACGCGGTTCCTGGCGGGGCTTGGCAACGCGGTCTACGCCCGCGCCGCCGGGCTGACCGTCCAGAGCGAGGGATTTAAGACGAACCTCATCGAAAAGGGGCTGCCGGCGTCCAAGCTCCATGTCGTCGGAAACGCGGCCGACCCGGCCGTCTATCGGCCGCTGCCGCCCGACCCGGCGATCGGGGCGGAGTACGGACTCGACGGAAAATTCAACATCATGTTCGCGGGGACGATGGGGCTCGCCCAAGGGCTGCCGTCGCTGATCCGCGCGGCCGCCCTCCTCAAGGACGATCCCCGGATTCAGTTCGTCTTCATCGGCGACGGAGCGGACCTCGACCGGACGAAGGCGCTGGCCGCGGAACTCAACACGACGAATGTCGTCTTCGTGCCGCTGCAGCCGGCCGAGCGCGTCGCGTCCTTCTTCTCCCATGCGGGCGCGCTGCTCGTTCATTTAAAGAAGGACCCGCTGTTTGCGATTACGGTCCCGTCCAAGACCCAGTCCTCGCTCGCCTGCGGAAAACCCATCCTCATGGCCCTCGACGGCGAGGGGGCGCGGCTCATCGAAGAGGCCCGGGCCGGGGTCGCCTGCGCGCCCGACGATCCCGCCGCGATAGCTCTTGCCGTCCGACGCCTCGCCGCGATGCCCGCGGAAGAACGCAACCGCCTGGCGGAGAACGCGCTCGCGCTGTTTAAACGCCGATTCACCAAAGAGGTCCTGGTCGACAGCGTTGAAAAGATTCTCGAGGATGCGGCCGCGGACCGGCTTTGATTTTTCGACGCGTATTTGGGAAACTCTATCATGCAAGCGAATATATCAGAAAAGCCCTTCGAAAATAAGACGATCCTTGTCACCGGCGGCACCGGCTCGCTCGGGAAGGTGCTGATAAAGCGCCTGCTCGCCGGCGCGGACGGGATACCCAAAAAAGTCATCGTCTTCTCGCGGGACGAAGCCAAGCAGCACTTCATGCGCCTCGAGTTTCTCAAGCGCGCCGACGCGACCGACGAGAGCATCTACTCGAACTTCTCGAGAATGCTCGAGTTTCGCATCGGCGATGTCCGGGACTATCCCGTCCTGCTGGCGGCCGTGCGGGATGCGGACATCGTCGTAAACGCCGCGGCGCTCAAGCAGGTGCCCTCATGCGAGTACTTCCCGTTTGAAGCGGTCGAAACCAATGTCCGGGGCGCCGAGAACATCGTCCGCGCGGTCCGGGAATACGGCGCGCGCGTCGAAACCGTCGTCGGCGTCTCCACCGACAAGGCCTGCAACCCCGTCAATGTCATGGGGATGACCAAGGCCATTCAAGAACGCATCTTCGCGGCGGCCAATATCCGCAGCCGCTCAACTAGGTTCGTCAATGTCCGCTACGGAAATGTGCTCGCCTCGCGGGGCTCGGTGATTCCTCTTTTCCACGATCAAATTCGTTCCGGCGGCCCGGTGACGATCACAACGAAGGCGATGACGCGCTTTCTTCTGCCGCTCAACCGCGCCGTCGACTTGATCGCCGCCGCCCTGAGGTACGGACGGCCGGGGGAAACCTTCGTCCCGCGCATCCCGACGACCCGCATTCTAACGCTCGCGCAAGCGCTCATCGGGGACCGTTCCGTCGCAATCAACGAGACCGGCATCCGTCCCGGCGAGAAGGTCCACGAAATCATGGTAACCGAAGAGGAGGCCCCGCGCACGAGGAAGGCCGGGGAGTTCTACGCAATCACCCCGATGTTGCCCGAACTCCTGGACGGCGCTCCCGAAGGGTCCGATTTAAAGGGGGAGTACTCGTCCGAGTTCGACCTCATGGACCTCGAAGGGACGACGGCGTATCTTGAGGAGAACCAGATGCTCGTCGACCAAGCGGCCGCCGACGGTTTTGAGGTGTTGCGATGAAAATCATGACGATTCTGGGGACGCGGCCCGAGATCATTCGCTTGAGCCGGATCATCCCGGTGCTGGATTCCTGCGCGGAGCATACCCTCGTCCATACCGGACAGAACTTCGACGGCAAACTCTCCGACATCTTTTTCTCCGAACTGGGCGTCCGCGCGCCGGACCGCCGCTTCGAGATCCGAGAGAAAACCCCCGGAGCCCAGATCGGACGCATCCTGGCCGAAACGGAGCGGGTTCTGCTGGAGGAGCGGCCGGACCGCCTTTTGCTGCTGGGCGACACCAACAGCGCGCTCAGCGCAATCGTCGCGAAGCGAATGGGAATTCCCGTCTACCACATGGAAGCCGGCAACCGCTGCTATGACGACCGGGTGCCCGAAGAGACCAACCGCCGGATCATCGACCACTCGAGCGATGTCTTGATGCCCTACACCGAGCGCAGCCGGGACAACCTCGTCGCGGAAGGCATCGCCCACGACCGCATCTTCGTCACGGGAAATCCCATCGGCGAGGTGCTCGACCACTACCGCGCCGAGATCGACGGCTCCGGCGTACTGGACCGGCTCGGCGTCGAGGCGGGCGGCTTCCTGCTCGCCACCCTCCACCGGGCCGAAAATGTCGATGTTCCCGAACGCCTCGCCGCCTTTTTTGCGTCCTTCCATGCCCTCGCGCGCAAGCACGCCGTTGTGATCGTCAGCGTGCATCCCCGGACCCGGGAGAAGCTCGAGAAACAGGGCGTTAAAATCGACGCGTCGCTCGTGAAAACCGTCGAACCCCTCGGGCTCTTCGATTTCGTGCGCCTTGAAAAGACCGCCCGCTGCGTTTTATCCGATTCGGGGACGGTCCAGGAAGAGTGCTGCCTGTTCGGGGTTCCCAATGTCACCATCCGCGATGTGACCGAACGCCCGGAAACGCTGGAGTGCGGCAGCAACATCCTCACCGGAGTCGTTGGCGAACATATCGAGGCCTGCGTAGCGCTCGCCCTCGCGCAGGGCTGCGACTGGTCCCCGCCGCGGGAATACGAGGGCCGCAATGTGAGCCGGACCGCGGCGAAGATCCTTCTCTCCCACCGCCTCCGACCCGCGCGATGAAGAAACCGGCTTGAAGCGCGCCTTGTCCATGTAACGACCGACTGCATCTAGGGGGAAGCCTGAATTTTCACCAAAAAACTAAACCAACCCGGAATGATAGTCCCCGAAGTTTGCCTTATAGTCAGCGTGCATCTCCGCGACGAGTTGCTCCCAAGATGGCGGGACATAGCCCGTCTGGGCTCTAAACGCACCGGAGTTCAATGAACGATCCAGGACAAAGGACTCAAAGGCTTCGATCTGGATACGCTTCTCATAGCGTCTGGCGATCAGTTGAAGCAAATCGTACTTTGAGATAGGTTCCGAGGAAACATTGTAGATTCCGTGGAGCTTCGGCGTAGGCAAAACGTAATCCGCGATGATTCGCACCAGTTCCACTGTTGGGAAACCGGAATAGATGGCCTTCGTAAAACCGCGAACCGACCCGCTCTGAGAAAGGAACCATTCGACCAGCCCGAGGCGACTCTTGAGTTCGTGCCCAATGATCGAGGTTCGAAGCGTCAAACTATGGGGATAGCTGACTTCCCCCAGCATCTTGGTCTGCCCGTACAAATCAGTCGGATTAGGGGGATCATCTTCGGTATAATTTCCTTTTTTTCCATCAAAAACGCAGTCCGTACTGATGTGTATCATTCGGGCTTTCGCTGCGCGGCAAACTAATGTGATGCGGTGCGGGAGCTGAGCGTTGACCATGATGGATGAGAGTGGATCACTTGCCAAAGGCAACTGCTTGATCAGGCCGATGCAGTTAATTACAACATCCGGCTGGACTGCCGCAAGGGTGCGGGTTACTTCGTCAAAGTTGTTGGCCTCTATCCCTGTTCGGAATCTTGACCGCAACTCCTTGGGAAAGCGATCGGAAATTCCATCCAGACTTCTGGCCGTTGCATGAACCAGCAGTTCCGGCTTCTTGGAAAGAGCACGAAACAGAACATGTCCAAGCATTCCTGTTCCGCCAAGGATGAGAACCTTCATTTGTTTCAAACCTCTACCCCCATGTAACTAATCCTCGGAATTATACTATTTGGGTCTTCTGCGTATCGAATCCGCCAATCCCCGGACTCGACGAGATGCTAAGCGCCCCCGGCCAAGGCATGGCCGTGCGCCAAATAAAACCCCCCGACCTCCTCAACCGGGATGTCGTCAAACTCGACCTCGCCCGCATCGCGCGCTCGCTGGAA
>Ga0210050_1001008_pt1 | contig 32643 bp, 34 predicted proteins | sample CryGey132114_all_FD_185463 | JGI IMG/M metagenome (GOLD analysis project Ga0210050, IMG submission 185463) | Groundwater microbial communities from aquifer - Crystal Geyser CG22_combo_CG10-13_8/21/14_all (SPAdes) (version 2) | ecosystem: Environmental > Aquatic > Deep subsurface > Groundwater ... | reverse complement strand
TTTAATCTTGAAAAAAGATAATAAAGGAAAGGTTTTCCATTTACTTCAATCAAGGGTTTAGGCACCAGTTTCGTCAATGGCAGCATCCTTACTCCTTTACCTGCAGCCATTATAACAGCTTTTTTTACCACGGAGTTTCCTTGAAAATCAAACTTCTATAAATACTTAATTCAAAAAAATGTTATAATATAAATATAATGAATGATTTATATAAAATTTTAGACTGAAAAAAAGGTTCATATAGGTTTTTAGAATAGAATAATAGTTATAAATAGTATTTATTGTATAATAAGAGATATAATTAATTATTAATAATTTTTATATTATAATAAATTATAAGATTATTATGAATTACTTTATAATAAATAGAAATTTTTTTAAATAATAAAGAATTCTTATTGAAAATGAAGAATTATATCATGAAAGAGGAGGGCGGAAAAATGTATTTCTCGCCTGTAAAGGTTCTGGAAAAACCTTCAATGATAAAGATTGTAGATAATAAAGTAAGAATAGAAATTCTAAAAATGCTCAATGAAAAAGCAATGTATCCAGCAGAAATAGCGAAGAAGCTGAAAATGCATGAACAGATTGTATATTATCATCTGAAGCAGCTTACAAATGCAGAGCTTATTACCGTCGTGGAAAGAAAGGAAATAAGGGGCACAATTGCAAAAAAGTTAGCGTCTAAAGTTGTAAATTTTGCAGTTACTCTTGATGATGATTGGAAAGGTATGGAATCGTTTTCTCCGACGATAAAAGACAAAAAAATAGAAAGCTTTTTTGATGGTTTCGTCACCGACGGAGAACTCGACGGAAAATTTGTTGTGGGAAGTCCTGATCAGCATGGACCATACAAAGCAAGAGCTAGAGACAGTCATTATGCTATTGATCTCTCACTTTTCGTGGGTAGCCTGGCAAAGACAGGAAAAGATTTCCCTGTAAAGCTTGATGTTGAAGTCAATTTTCCCTCTGAAGACTCAAATTTCATATTAGTGGGGGGTCCTGCGACCAATCTCATTGTCTCGCTAATGAATAAGGACCTGCCTGTGCTGTTCAATGAATCAAAACCATGGGAAATGGTCTCACAAAAGAGCCGGAAGAGATATAGTGAAGAAACAGTGGGAATGATTGTTAAAGTGCCAAACCCTCACTTTCCCAATAGAAAAGTGATAATTATTGCGGGAATAAGCAGTTCCGGAACCAAATCAGCTGTTATTGCACTCACCCGCCACTATAAAGAGTTGCTTAAAGGATATAATGGTCAAGAAACGTGGAGTGCAATTGTACAGGGATTTGATGTTGATGGGGATGGAAAAGTGGATTCGGTGGAGATTTTAGAGTAAACAAATATGGAACCCCTTTCAGAACCCCCACAAATGGCAAAAAAATGGTTAAAATGAGCTGTAAGGGTTTTTGAGTTCAAACAACATACATCCACAATATACCCTTAAACCCTCACTTTCCATATACTAACATCAAAAAGTATATATAATAATTAAACAATAAGTGTAATAAATGGAGGGATAAACATGCTGGGATTGTTTAAGAAGAAAAATAAACAAGTTGTTACCGAAGCTGAAAGAAGCTTATCGAGGATGGATAGGGACATTTACCTGATACAGCAATGGATATCTCACCTTCATGAAAAAGGGGAAGAAGTAAGGAACTCACATTTTAGGCATATTGAAGTCACAAAAAAAGATATAAGCGAAATAAACAAATGGATTAGGTATCTTCATACTCATAATTCTGAGATACATAAATTTGTCAGGGAAACCACAAATAACATAATTGATTTGAGAAAATCATATAATGAAATGGCTTTCAGGCTTGAAAAAATTGAAAAAGGACAATTAAGGACACTAGAAAGGACAAATCAAGGACAAATAGAGGACAAATCAGCACTTAAAAAGGACACATCTGAACCAATAATTACTAGTATTTCTGAAACTGAAAGAAAAGTTTACAAAACTGAATTTAATGGAAGTCAGCTTGAACTTCTTAATTTGATGTATCATGCTGACAGGCCTTTCAGCTATGAAGAGATGGCAAAGATGCTCGGAAAAAAGAAGAAAAGTATAAGAAATCTTATTTATGAATTGAGAGAGAAAAATATTAATGTAAAATCAAAGCCGGCCGGAGTAAGAAAGAAAGGTTTTTATTTAGACAAAGAAGAGAAGATAAAGGTGTCTGGGAGGTAATGTCCTTGATGAAATGTCCTTTTGTCCTCGAAGGACAGGACATTTCGGGACATGCCAAGGACATGTGTTTTACAAAAATGTTTCAAAAATTATAAAGTTTAAAAGAAAGTAGGAATTTAAGTAATACACTTTTTGTTTTTACCAATGTAAAGAAAGTGTTTGTTGGATTTTCAGGGAAGATTTGCTGTAAGTTTTTTTGCAGACTGCTTTGAAGAGAGCTCGGTGGTATCAATTGTGAGGATTTTATGGCCTTTCTCCCTGGCTTCTTCTAGACATATATCAAATATCTCTGACTCGAGGTTCTCCCTTATCTTTTCCTGCCCATATTCTCTCTTCTTGAGCCGCTTATTGAGCGTTGATATATGGGTTTTGGTGATTACACACAGATTTACATACTTTTTAGGCAGGTAATGTGAGAGATGTCCTTCAATGATTATACCGTTTTCGTGCTGACTTTCAGAAATGATAGAGGTGAGAGTTTTAATCAGTTTTTTAGTATCAACTATCTTACTGCCTCTTTTGGCATCATAACCTTCACTTAAGCTATATTTTTGTATGATTTTGTTGATATCAATAAGTTTCCAATGTTTGGAAAGTGAGAGTTCTTTTGCAAGACTACTCTTGCCTGTGCCAGGAGTCCCCGATATTATTAATACAAAAGGTTTCATTTTTATTTAAATTGTTTCTTATTATATATACTAATATTCTTTTTTTAGTAATTTAATGTTGATTTATATATGAAAATAATAATTAAAATATTGAAATCTTTGTGAAATTTTAATGATACCCCCTATTTTTATGGTGCCTAATATATTATTTAATATGTTGTAATTTAATATGTTGTATATACGTTTAAACGTAAATTTATTTCTGTTTTCTGAAGCGCTCTATTATGAAGTATGCTGTCATTGCAAATATTGCCCCTATAAAGAACCATACTGCAATGCTATTAATATTTATGAAGGATTGACTAGCCCCTGCTGTCTTTTGTGCTGCCAGCATAGGCGCTGCTGCAAAATTGCTTGCAGAAGATACCGAGGCATCTGCAGCAGAAGCAGTTCTTGCTATCATGGGTGCTGCTGAAACAGCTGAACCCGAATAAACCTTGGAAATATAACCAACTGCAGCTGTAGCAGCGACTATGAGTGCACTTATAGGCCACAGCGATTTGAGCTTGTCCATCATGTTCTGGTCTGCTCCTGCAGGAGCAATTATAATCAATTTGTTTGCAAGCTTGTAATGAAGAACTTCCTTTCCTTTCTGACTATAATGAAATTCTTCAGCTGTGATAAGCTTATTTTCCATTAGATGCTGGATGTTGTAGTGCACTGTTGAAATGGGCATATCAAGAATTTTGCTAAGCTCTGTTTCAGTAGCTGTTTTTCTGGAAAGATGATCAAGTATTTTCCTGCATGCTTCGTTGCTTATTATCTGCGCCAGTTTTTTGGCTTTGCTCTCTTTTAGAGAAACCAATACAAAAGATTCTTCTGCCATATAAAAATAAAAATAGGCTGAATATTTAAAAGTGACTAAAGCTTTAAATCAAATTGAAGTCAATTTAAGTAAAGAATAAAATAGTAGAGTGAATTATGTTTGTTTAGAGGTTTGAAAATGCAGTGTGATATGTGCGGAAAAGAAGGTCAACTTTTCAAGACAGTAATTGAAGAGATTGAAATGAAAGTCTGCAAAGCATGCAGTTCATATGGAAAAGTCGTTTCTGAGATAAGGATTCCTGAGAAAAAATCTGCAAAGCATACTGAATCAAAGCCTGTTGGAAAGATTAGTGTTAAAGAACCCGAAAAGGTTATAGTCCAGATGATTGTGAAGGATTATTCAGACATAATAAAGAAAAAAAGGGAGAAATTGAATATGACCCAGAAAGAGTTTGCCATGTTTCTAAATGAAAAAGAAGGAATTGTCCACAAAATTGAAACTAATTCATTTGAGCCAAGTATAGAAATGGCTAGAAGACTTGGAAAAATACTCGGAGTGAAACTTATTGAAGAATATGAAGAGGAAAAGCTTGCAGTAGAAAGAAGTTTAGGCAATCAGATTACTGTGGGTGATTTGATAAAAATAAAGACAAGAAAAAAGCATTGAATTTTGTTATATTTGTCAAGAATCGCCAGTCACAGATTAGTGGAAAATTTCAAACATTTTATTGCTATTGATTTTTCGAGAATATATATTTTTGACAATCTGAAATTTCGTTTTGGTAGATTATATTGAAATTTTTCTTAAAAGATTCTATGAAATCTAATTTTATTTTCGGACAATCTGGTTCCCATGGAGGGCATGGAACATCACAAGTATCTAAGAAGATAATTTTTGCATTTTGGGCATTTGATTTTAGATAAGAGATTTTTGCCTCATTAAAGGTTGGATAATACATCAATTCATCTGCTTTTTTGTCTGAAAGCAAAAGCTGATTGGGACTGGAAATCCATAAGCCTTCTGAACTGTTGAGGGAGTCAGCATATTCCTGGAATACAGTGACTGTGTTTTGGCTTTGCTCCTGGAATAATTTACCAGGCATTAATATTATGTACAGCCATGTCAGAAGCAGAATAATAGAAAATATTAGGGAGTAATGTTTTGTCTTTTTGCCGTTTGCAAGTTTTTGATATAACCAAAATATTCCAAAAGATGTAATCATAAAAAGATAAGGGGAAAAAGTTATTGCAAATCTCATTTCTTTGTGGATAATTGAAGTGAAGTAAGCAAAATAGAAAAGAAAAATCGTTAATATAATAAAACTATTTTCTGATTCTTTATTGTATCTTTTTAAGTTTCTCAAAATCAGAAATATTCCCAAAATTGCAAATAAGAGTAAGAAATTTTCCTTGAAAAGATTTGTAAAGTAGAAACTGAAAGGCTCCCACCATTGCCAGCCAGTGTATTTTGACATGTATGCTTGCCTTAGAAAAGGGAGCAGAGGATTTGAATAAAGGCAATAATTGAAAATTAGGTAAGGTATAAACAATATTGAAAACCCTGCTCCAAATTTAAACATGGCTTTAAATTTCTTTTTTTTTATACTGCCTTTTGCTGTAATCCAATTGAAAAAAAGGAACAATGAAAGAACTGCAAAAACACCAAGCTGAAGAAATCTTGTCATAAAAGCAATGCAAAGGACAAGTCCTGAAAGGACATGTGTTTTATCGAGGAAAAGGTAAAGCCCCAAAAGGGCAAAGAAAAGCGATGGTATACCTGTAAGTATCTGTGTATCATAAAAGAAAAAAGTCTGTGAAAAGGACAACATAAGGGATGCCATTACTGCAATATTTTCATTGAATATTTTTCTAGCAATTGTGTAGGTCAGCCATATTGTTCCAAGGCTAAAAAAAATCATGAGAATTTTTCCTGCAACTAAGGGGTTTATTCCAAGTTTCCAGAATTCTCCAAGGATGAAGGAGAGAACAAGAGGCCTTGAATCTTCCCACAAACCAATGCTTCCTGCTGAAAAAATATATTTTCCCATTTCTATGTATGCAGCTGAATCCCACCACACAATATTGTTTGAATACTGCACTATTCTGAAAAATAATGAGATAAAAAGAACTGCAATGAGAAATCTGTTTTTTACAAGAAAATTCATGAATTTGCTTTTGTTTTCTTTTTGCATTTAATTCTCCGCTAGTATTGCTGTGATGTTGGATATATTTATATATTTCAGGCGAATATATAATTTTATGAAAGTTTTTGTAATTCTTCCAACATACAATGAAAAAGAGAATATATCTGCCTTATTAAAAAAACTTATTGAAACTTCGGGAAAAGTAAAGGGATATAACATGCATATAGTTATTGTTGATGACAACAGCCCGGATGGAACAGGTAAAATTGCAGAGAATTTTGGAAACAAAAAGGTGACTGCAATAATAAGAAAAGGAAAAAGAGGAAGAGGGCTGGCAGGAATTGAAGGTTATAATGAAGCTATAAGACAGAATGCTGATTATGTTATAGAGATGGACGCAGATTTCTCACATGACCCCACCTATATAAAACAAATGCTTAGTGTGATAAAGAAGCAAAAAGCCGATGTTGTGCTTGGCTCAAGACTTGTTAAGGGAAGTAATGATGAGAGGAAAAATACTTTTAGGAAATTTGTGACAAAGGCTTCCAATTTTTATGTCAGAACAATCCTTGGAATGAAAATAAGGGACTGTAATTCCGGCTATAGATGCTTCAGGACAGAGGTTCTTAAAGATATTATTAAAGAGCTGAAAGCAGAAGGTCCTGACATTATACAGGAAGTGACTTACAAAGCTTATCGCAAGGGATATAAAATTATTGAAATACCAATAATGTTTAAGGACAGAGAAAAAGGAAAGTCAAAGCTGGGATTCAGGCAACTTGTTAAGGGATTGCTTATTGTTTTGAAATTAAGATTCTCGTGATTTTAATATTAAATAGGTAATCAGATTTTTAAAGTATGATTGTTTCTAAGCAGTATGCTTGCAATATTATCCATACAAGAATTATTTGACATGCTTATGATGACGCTGTTTGTTGGTTTTATTTTTAAGGACAGCTTTATGAGTGGACCAAGCTATGGTGAAATGGACCCGGTGGAATATTACAGCAGGAAAAGTGTCAAGATGCTTGATGGTTTTTTCTTTGCAATAATTGCAACAGCACCTGCAATAATATTTCACGAGCTTGGGCATAAGTTTGTTGCAGAAGCATTTGGAATGAGTGCAGTATTTCATGCAGCTTATATGTGGTTGGGCATAGGATTGCTTCTAAAACTTATAAACTTTGGATTGATATTTTTTGTTCCTGCATTTGTGAGCATATCGGGAGCGGGAACTTATCTGCAATATGCATTAGTAGCATTTGCAGGACCTGGAATAAACCTTATCTTATGGATTGTTTCCTCAATGCTCCTTAGGATGAAAAAGCTTGACAAAAAATACATACAAATTCTTGTGATGTCAAAGAGAATAAACATGTTCCTATTCTTCTTTAATATGCTTCCAATACCACCTTTTGATGGTTTCTCTGTTTTTTATAATCTTTTCAAGGTAATATTCTAATTTTAATATTGAAGACTTGACAGAATACAAGAAATGTTTCTTATTTTTCTTATGATATATTTTCGTTTACAATAATCTTTAAATATAACTTACAAGCTACATTAGTAGTGCGCATAAAAAAAATCATGCCAAATGGGGAAATTTCTGATTTTGTATTTATAGTGAAATTAATCGGGGGGATTTAAAATGCCAAGTGACGAAGTATTTAGAGATATAGCAAAAAAAACTGAAGAATCTGAATATTATACATTGATACCTGAAGGGTATGAAAAAGGAAGGACAAAATATATTATTGTTACAGGAAGCGTAATGTCCGGACTTGGTAAAGGGATATTTTCAGCTTCACTTGGAAAGCTTCTTGGGGATTCTGGATTCAACTGTACACCCATAAAATTTGACGGCTATCTTAATGTAGATGCAGGCACTCTTAATCCTTACAGACACGGCGAGGTATTTGTACTTGATGATGGCACTGAAAGTGACATGGATTTAGGCACTTATGAAAGATTTCTTGACAAGAACATTACAAAGAATAATTATTTGACTGGCGGAAAAATATTTACTGCCATACTTAACAAAGAAAGAAGCGGAAAATATCTTGGAAGGGATGTCCAGTTTATACCGCATGTTACCGGAGAAATAAAGAAATTTTTAAGAGATCTTGCAATGAAGAGCAAAGCTGATGTTTTGCTTGTTGAAGTTGGCGGAACTGTTGGAGATATTGAAAACCAGTATTTTATTGAAGCAATGAGACAGCTTGCGTATGAGGAAGGCAGAGAGAATACCTGCTTTGTCAATGTAACTTATGTAATTGAGCCTGAATTTTTAGGAGAACAAAAAAGCAAGCCTGCACAAATGGGGATAAAACAGCTCATGCAGCTTGGAATACAGCCTGATTTTGTTGTGTGCAGATCAAAGACACCTGTAACAACAAAAGTAAGGGAGAAGATAAGTGTATATTCAAACGTCCCAATTGAAAATGTTGTAAGCGCCCATGATAGAAAAACAGTTTATACTGTTCCGACAATGCTTAAGGAAGCTAAAATGGACAAAATTATTTGCAAGAGACTTGGGCTGAAAAACGGAAAAACTCCTGAATCAAAGGAATGGCTTGAGTTTGTTGAAAATCTTATTAATCCTGAACATGAGATAACTGTGGGAATTACAGGAAAATATACTGGATTAAGAGATTCTTATGCTTCTATATTGACAGCACTTGAGCATGCAAGAGCAAAATTCAAAACAAAAGTCAATATAAAATGGATAGAAACAACAGAAATTGAAAATGGAAAACTAAGTGTTGAGGAAGCAATGAAAGACGTTGATGGTGTTATTGTACCCGGTGGATTCGGAAAGAGGGGCACTGAAGGGAAAATAGCATGCATAAAATACCTCAGAGAAAATAAAATTCCTTATCTTGGATTGTGTTTTGGATTCCAGATGGCAATAATAGAATTTGGAAGAAATATCTGCGGACTTAGAGATGCAAATTCAACTGAAATAGAACCTGACTGCAAGTATCAAGTTATTGATATTCTCCCTGAACAGAAAAAGATAGAAGGTTTAGGTGGGAATATGAGGCTTGGAGGAAGGAACATTGATGTAAAACCAGGAACATTTGCAAGCAAACTTTATGGAGAGAGAAAATCTGTCAGAGAAAGATTTAGGCACAGATTTGAATGCAATCCAGAATATATTGAGACATTTGAAAAAAAAGGGCTTGTATTTTCCGGAAAAGCTCCTGATTATCCGATAATGCAGATACTTGAACTTCCAGGACATCCTTTTTTTGTAGGAACACAATTTCATCCTGAGTTTACATCAAGGCCTTTGACACCAAATCCGTTGTATGTTGGATTTGTAGAAGCTGCATTGAAGCACAATAAAAGCAGAAAGTAAGGTTGTAAAATAAAAAGTTACAGATGATTACGCTCCGGCATAGTTTAAATTTTGATTTGACTGATAAATTTGTTTTTCTTTATTTTCAGTTCTGTGGGTTTTATATCTAAAAAATCCTGAAAGTGCAGGCAGTAGATACTCCGGTTTTATAATATGAAAACTTGCATTCAGTGCTAATGGTGGATAAATATATTTGAAAACTTTATTTATTGTCGAAAGATATTTTCCTTTTATTTTTTCATTATAAAAATCTTTTATCACCTTCTTAGGACTTGAAGTTAATTCCCTGTAAAAGCTTGCAGGAGTATAGTTAGAAGTAAAATGATTGGAAGCCGCTGCTGTAAATGAAAATGGAAACAGAAGAGGTATAAGAGAAAGAGATTTTGCTAGTTTACCATATAAACTCGTTGTTTTAATAGGGCCTGTGATATATTTTATGTAAGTATCTACCAAAAGACCGCACATCATACCTGCATATGCAACAGGCTTCAATTTTTTGAATGAAAATTTTTCTTTTGATTTTTTTATCCTTATGATTTCCCCTGCACTCATTCCTGCTGACATAAGAAGAGGGAAAGTACCACCAAAATATGTTGCCATTGTCAATGAACCAAAATAAAATGCAGTTTTTTTGATTCCATTAAAAAATTTAGACATTGTACCGACTTTCTGTTCAATTTCTTCTTTTTTATTTTCTTCATTCTGAAAAAGATTGTCTATGCTCATATACTATTATAAAGTGAGTATATTAATAAAATATTGTCATATAAGGGCATTATGATAATAATAAAATATTTATAGAATAGCGCTTACAAAATTTCCATGGTGGAAATATCATTGAAGGATTTTGGATTAACGCAAAATGAAGAGAAAGTTTATCTTAAACTTTTGGAAATCGGCTCATCTTCTGCGGGTTTGCTTATAAAGAAAACAGGAATGCACAGAGCAGCAGTTTATGACAATATTGACAGTCTAACTGAAAAAGGGCTTGTTTCCCACGTAATAAAAGCAAACAGAAAATATTTCTATGCTGAAAGCCCTGAAAGATTGAGAGAAATTGTTGAAGACATAAAAAAAGAAGCAGAATCTATTGAAAAAAAGTTTAATGAACTTTTGCCTATTCTCGAAATAAAGAGAACTCTTTCACAGTCAAAACAGGAAGCTACAATATTTGAAGGCAAAAAAGGATTAAAATCTGTAGCGGAGGATGTTATAAAACAAGGCAAGGATTTTTTAGTGTTTGGTGCTTCAGGCGGATTTCAGGAGATAATTGGGCTATATTTCTGGAATTTTCACAGAAGAAGAGAAGAATCTAAAATCCCAATGAAGATAATTTACAGCGAGAGAACCAGAAAAAACAAGACAGAATCCGCACTTCCAATGACTGAAATGAAATTCCTCTCTAATATTTACAAGATGCCTGCAACAACATGGGTTTATTCTGATAGGGTGGCTATAATATTATGGTCAAGTACTCCAGTAGTTTTTATGATAAGAAGTAATGAGGTATCTGAATCTTATAAGGAGTTTTTTTCAATTTTGTGGAATCACGCCAAAAAATAAAGATATAAAAAATAATTTAAATTAATTTCTTTTTGCTGAGTTCCTTATTTTTTTCTTGCCCATTATTGATTTGCCCCTTACTGATAATTGGGGCGGGCTTTTCCTGAATTTTTCACTCCTTCCATAAAAAGTTCATCATACCATTGTATTTCTTTCTTTGTGAGATTGATATATTCAAACAAAGTATCTGTTATTTCATCTTTGCTTAAAATGTCTGTAAATGGCCCCACGCTTATGTCATCTTTATTCTTGATCTTGACTTCAAGTTTGTACAAATCTCCTTCATTTGCTGTAATATTCATGCTGTAATGTATGGGAACACCAAATTTGTGAAAATCCAGTTTTCCATTAAGATTATCTATTACAATTACACCATTGCTTTTTTGTTTCATTTCATCTACAATTATGCTAAATAGCTCTTTTTTTGATTCTGAACTAAGCACATTACTTATGTTACCCATATTATTTTTTTCTGAATTTGTATTTGATTTCATGTTTTGCCACCTCCGGCAAGCTTTGATTCTGTGTTGTTATTGAAGTAGACTTTTAATAGTGATGAGCGATTTATTACATAAAAATAACTTTTTGTTTTAAATGAAACAGAATAGTAAAATTTATAAATTATCAGGATATCAAATACAATATGAGCACAGCTGAACTTGCAGAAGAGTATATAAGAACACACAAAGCAGTAAAGGAATGCCTTAAGGAAGGATTGATTAATTATTCTGCCCTTGCAAGAAAAATTTCAAAAGAGCTCGGAATAGAAAAAAAATCCAGCAGAGATGCTGTAATGATTGCTACCATAAGATATGCAAAGAAAATAAAATCTGGAAAATCTGAGGAAGAAACAATAAAAAACCTGCTGAAAAACAGCAGCCTTGAAATAAAAAACAAAGTTTCAGTTTATATTCTTGAAAAAAGTGTTAATCTTGATGACCTTATTGACATTGAAAAAAAAGCAAGGAAGAAAGAGGAAGTTTTCTTTTCAATTGAGGGAACAAAATCAATTACTTTAATGATATCGCAGAACTTTGATGATGAAGTGAAAAAGATTTTCAAGGGAAAGACATTAAGCAATTCGCATAAGAATGCTGTGATGATAATAAAGAGTCCTGAATCAATAGAGAATGTCAGTGGTGTGCTGGCTTATGTATCTGGACTTTTTCATGACAATGATGTCAATATAATAGAAAGCCTCAGCTGCTGGACCGATACAATATTTATTGTGAAGGAAGATGATGTTGCAAAGGTAATGAAATTTATGCAGTTCTGATATGATATAAATAGAAGTTAGTGTATTCTTCTTTCCAGCAACATTTTTAAATGAGCTTGTTTTCTTCTGGGGTATGTCAAAGCGTTCGAGAAGAAAAAAAGAAAAGATATCTTCAATGGAACAGACCCAGTTGGCACATGTTGAGGGGGATTCCAAGAAAACTGTATCTGAACCAGAACACACGCATAATTACGAAGGAAAAAAATATTCTAAAATAGTAAGATTTTATGACAGACATTATCTTTGGCTTTTAATTATACCGGTGCTTCTCCTTGCTGCAGCGCTTGTACAAATAGGGATCCAAACTGCGCAGACTGGAGATTTCATCCAAAAAGGGATAAGCCTGAAAGGAGGAGTCACAATAACAATAGCTACTGATAAAATAATTGATACAGCAGGATTAAAATCTGAACTTTTATCGCAATTTCCAAAGCTGGATGCAAGCGTTAGAACGCTTACATCAGCAGGACAATCTGTTGGTTATGTGATTGAAGCAGACCTGCAGAACAGTGCTGACATTGACAAAGGGATAAGCATTGTTGAAACTTATACTGGGATAGATAAAAAGGAATTTGGAATTGAAACAATACAGCCAAGCTTAGGAGCAAGCTTCTTCGAGGAAGTTGCAATTGCGATGCTTGTTGCATTTGCATTCATGGCAATTGTAGTTTTCCTGACATTCAGAACATTTGTTCCAAGTTTTGCAGCAGTATTCTCAGTATTTTCTGATATGGTAATAACACTTGCAGTTGTAAATCTTCTTGGAATAAAAGTTTCAAGTGCAGGAATTGCAGCATTCCTCATGCTTATTGGGTATTCAATTGACACAGATATTCTTCTTTCAACAAGGGTATTGAAAAGAGAAGAGGGCAGTGTTCTTGACAGGATACTCAGCTCTGTAAAAACAGGCTTGACAATGGCAGGAACAACAATTGTTGCAGCAATAATTGCATTCATATTTACTGAATCAGAAACATTGAAGCAGATTATGCTCATTATACTTATTGGACTTTTTGTAGATATATTTAACACATGGTTGCAGAATGCAGCCATACTCAGATGGTACGTAGAACATAGGGGGAAAAAGCATGGGAAGGCTTAGACAGATAGTAACAAATCCAAGAATGATAATATTATTTATCTTTCTAGTCCTTGCTATAGTTGCAATAAAACCGGTTCCGTGGAATGATGGTGTTTCAATAAGGAGTGTCAGTGCTGAAAGCGCAGCTGCTTTTGCAGGGATAGAAAACCCTGCACAAGGTTCAAGCCTTATGTCAAGGGAAAGAGTTCTTAGCATTAATGGTGTTGCGGTTCATAATATACAAGATTATTATAGTGAAGCTTCACAGCTGAAAGTCAATAAAACTTACACAGTCCAGACAAATAAGGGACTTTACAGACTGACAACACAGATAGGTGAAAATAATACCGTTACAGATTTAGGATTAAGAGTTTCTAATGCTCCAAAAACAAACATAAAGAAAGGCCTCGATTTACAAGGAGGAACAAGAGTACTTCTTCAGCCTGAAAAACAAATAAGCAAAGATGAGATGTCCACTTTGATGGACAATATGGTACAAAGGCTCAATGTTTACGGCCTTTCGGATGTTATTGTAAGGCAGGCAGGCGATCTTTCAGGAAATCAGTATATTTCAGTTGAAATTGCAGGAGTGAATGAAGAAGAAGTAAGAGATCTTATATCAAAACAGGGGAAATTCGAAGCTACAATCGCCAACCAGACAGTATTTCAGGGAGGCAAGGATATAACATATGTCTGCAGAACAGCAACTTGTTCAGGTATTGATCCAGAAAGCGGATGCGGAACTGTGCAGGGAGGAAGCTGGGCATGCAGATTCAGATTCTCTATATCCCTTACACCAACTGCAGCTGAAAGACAGGCAAATCTTACAAAGAATCTTCAGATTGAAGGAACCGGAGATATAAGGAATAGTTATCTTTCAGAACCATTAGTGCTTTATCTTGATGACAAGGAAGTTGACAGCCTCAACATAGGGGCAGAGCTCAAGGGAAAAGCTACAACAGATATTCAGATATCTGGAAGCGGTGCAGGAGCAACACAGGATGAGGCTATAAATAATGCTTTGCAGAATATGAAGAGGCTCCAGACTGTGCTCATAACAGGAAGTCTTCCTGTAAAATTAAATGTCGTAAAAACAGATACAATATCGCCTGTTCTCGGAGAGCAGTTTGTAAGTAACTCGTTATTTATCGGGCTTCTAGCTATAATTGCAGTAGGAGTTGTAATATCTTTAAGATATAAGAAGTGGCAGGTTTCAGTTCCAATTATTATCACTATGATATCAGAAGTAATCCTTCTGCTTGGAATGGCTGCATTGATTGGATGGAATATTGATATTGCAGCCATTGCAGGAATAATTGTTGCAGTAGGAACAGGAGTAGATGACCAGATTGTCATAACAGATGAAACACTTATGGGTGGAAAGAGCAACAAGGATTCAAGCTGGAAGACAAGACTTAAGTATGCATTTTTTATTATTATGGCTGCATATTTTTCAACTGTTGTTGCGATGCTGCCTTTGCTTTTCGCAGGTGCAGGATTGCTTAAGGGATTCGCAATAACATCAATACTGGGTGTAACATTTGGCGTATTTATAACAAGACCAGCTTATGCTGCAGTTGTTGAGATTTTGGTAAAGGAATAAAAGAGTATAAAAAAACTCTAAAAATAGATAATTTAATTTCAGAATTTAAAATATCAAAAGCGGTAAAGTTCAAAATGAAAACTCACTGGTGGGCAATACTTCTTGCTGTAATAACTACATTATTTACTTCTGTTGCCCAGGTTTTTTACAAGTTCGGAGCAGAGAGGCTTGAGTTTAATTTTATGGCATTGATTACAAATTATTATTTGATGATAGGAGTAATACTTTATGCTTTTGGTGCAGTAATACTGATACTTGCATTGAAAGGAGGGGAAGTTACTGTTGTTTATCCAATAATTGCAACCAGTTATGTGTGGGTTACTATATTATCCAACAAGTATTTTGGAGAAGTTCTTAATGTGTATAAATGGGCAGGGGTATTTGTAATAATACTGGGAATAACTTTTATCACAATAGGTGGAAGAGAGAAAAATATCAAAGGGGTGCCAATGTGAGCACGCCTTTATGGTCTGTCGGACTGGCAATGCTTGGCATAGTTGTAGGAGCTTCAGGCCCCATATTTATGAAAAAAGCGTCTTCTGAAATACATAGGGATTTGAGAACAGTATTCAAAAGTAAAAATCTGTTTTATGGAATACTTGTTTATGGTCTGGCAACTTTAATATTTATACCTGCACTGAAAGAGGGGGACCTTTCAGTTCTTTATCCACTTGTTGCAACAAGTTACATATGGGTAAGCTTATTGTCTGTGAAATATTTGGGTGAAAAAATGAATACGTACAAGTGGATTGGCATTGTCACAATAATAGTTGGAGTAGCACTTATAGGAGTTGGAAGTGTTTGAAATGGAAGCCAAAGATAACTCCAGAAACAATGAAAAAATAATTAAAGGTAAAACCACAGTACTTTCACTTGGCGGCTCACTGATTGCTCCAGACGATGTAGATACTGATTTTTTGAAGGACTTTGTAAAGATTGTCAATACCTTTGTAAATAAAGGAAACAAGTTGATAATAGTATGCGGTGGCGGCGGAACAAACAGCAGATACAATAAAAAAGCAAAAGAAATTTCCAGCGGGAGAATAATAAATGATGAAGACCTTGACTGGCTTGGAATTGCAGCAACAAAACTGAATGCAGAGCTTTTGAGAGTTATTTTTGGTGATGCTGCATACGAAAGAGTTTTACAAAGCCCAAATGAAACTTTTGACACAGATAAAAAGATTGTAATAGCATCGGGATGGAAGCCTGGATGGTCTACTGATTACGATGCAGTGTTGCTTGCAATAAATTCTGGTTCTGAAAGAGTAATAAATTTCACAAATATTGACTATGTTTATGACAAAGACCCGAAAAAATACAAAGATGCCAAAAAATTAGAAATGTTAAGCTGGAAAGAATATCTTAAAATTGTGGGGGGAAAATGGGAGCCAAGAATGAATGCTCCATTTGACCCTATTGCATCAAAAATGGCAATGGAAAAGGGAATAAAAGTGTTTATAGTAAATGGAAAGAAAGTCGAGAATATAAGAAAGGTTCTGTTGGGAGAAAAGGTAAAAGGAACAATTATCGGATAATTAATTCTCTTTTTAATTTCCAAGAATTTATTTTTTAGATGTAATCCTTTATTTCATGATGCCATTGCTCGTGTATGAGCCACAGCATGAGTATTATTGCATCTATGCCTATAAGAGCAGTCTGCCCAAAAGGATGCGGGCAAATTGTTAAGGGAATGGTTGGAATTATGTTAAGATAACCATCTGCTGAAAGGGCACAATCAAGAAAAATATGCACAAGCCAACCGAATGCCATTGCCATGAAAAACATAACAATTGCATCTTTTGGAACATTCCATTTCAGGAGCTTGTAAGAAGATTTTTTTGCAAAATAATACACTGCTGCACCTATGAAAAATAAAAGCATAAACCACAAGAGAGAATGAGTAAAAAGCCTGTGAAAACTGTAGTTCGTACCAAATATAAAGTTAAAAATCCAGCTGAAGGGAATATCTGCATCAGGGAGCAAGCCCGCAATTCCTGCTATGAGAACATACCATTTTGAAAATTTCTTTTTTGCAATATAATCCCTATACAAATCAGCTATTACTATTGCAATAATCACATGTGTAACTGCATAAGGCATGTATTATTTTTTTGCAAGAAAGTATATAATTCTTTTGCAGCCCTTGAACGTAGTAGTATAGCAGCATAAACTCTGTCATAGAAAAATATATATAAGTGTAGAATAATGGACACGTGGAGAAGATGGGCATACCTGCACTGACACAACATCAGAAAGAGAGTGGAGAGATTGAAGAGAATAGTACATTAAAAAAAATACTTAAATCAGAAAATCTGCCTTCTAATGGGGGGTTAATAGCAAAAATATTGATAGATAACAATCCACATTTTCGGTATATTACAGATTTCTCTCAAGAGATAGGGGTATATCGATATAATGATTCAAGACTGTTCTTAAAGGAAGTAAATAAAAGAGATAAGAGTTTTTACGTGATTTACAGATTTTTTGAAAATGCAAATGAATTATCATATTGAACAATAACTTTTAAATAACCATGCAATAAATAGATTACCATGCCATTTGCTGATTTTGACAGAAAACTGAAAGATGTAGGAAGATTAAAACAGATTCTTGAAGTTCTTGTAAAGAATGAGTTGGGATATTACGTTGATAAACTGAAACTGAAGAGATTTCTTCCTTTAAGCAGAACAATTGAATCTACTAAATTCATAAAGAGGGATACAAAGCCGGAGAGGCTGGTAAAGGTGTTCGAAGAACTTGACGGCACTTTCATAAAATTGGGACAGCTCTTGAGTATCAGGCCTGATTTGGTGCCAAAAGAGTATTCAGAAGCATTTGCACAGCTTCAAGATCAGGTTCTGCCATTCCCATATCCTGTAGCAAGAGCAATAGTGGAGAAGGAACTTGGAAAAAAACTGAAAGATCTTTTTGAGAACTTTGAGCCATCACCCATAGCTGCGGCATCAATAGGGCAAGTGCATCTTGCAAAGCTGAAAGACGGAAAACAGGTTGCAATAAAGGTACAGAGACCGAGAATGGGGGAAATTCTAAAAACAGACATAGAAATAATGTATCTTTTTGTTTATTTAATGGACAAATATCACCATCCTGATGTCATTGATCCCAAAGAGATTGTTGAGGAGTTTGAAGATTATACCTCAAAGGAAATAAATTACCTTAACGAAGCCAAAAATATAGAGGCATTTCATAGGAATTTTGATGGAGATGATTCAACAAAGATACCTGCGGTTTATTGGGACCATACCACTGAAAAAGTTCTCACAATTGAATACATAAAGGGAAAGAAACTTTCTACACTTCTAAAAAGCAAGAAACTTTTCAACAGGAAACTTATTGCAAAAAATATTGTAGAGTCAATTCTCAAGCAGGTATTTGAGCATGGTGTTTTTCACGCAGATCCTCATCCAGGGAACATAATTGTTCTTCCGAACTATAAGATAGCATGGCTTGATTTCGGGATTGTTGGTTATTTCAGCGAAGAAATGAGGGAGAAAGTTACTGACTTGTTTATTTCCATAGTAAGAAAGGACATAGTATCATTGGCACAAAATCTTCTGGATTTAGGAGTTGTTGACAAAGAAGTTGATATTGAAATTTTCAAGGCAGATATACAAAAAACAATAGGGAAATTTTATGGTGCTGGACTTAAGGACATTAATTTAGGAGAGATGTTTCAGGAGATACTTAATTTAAGCAAGAAACACAGCATAAAACTTCCAAGGGATCTCATTCTTCTGGGAAAAACAGTTGTTACAACTGAAGGAGTTGCAGCAGAGCTTGACCAGAATTTCAATCTTATAACAATTGCAACGCCTTTTGTGGAAAAACTCATAAAAAGAAAAACCAGCCCAAAATATATCTTTTCAAAAGTTGCAAAGTCTGCAAAGGAATTCAAGAGTTTCATAACAGACATGCCAAAGCAGACAAATGAATTACTTTCAAGGATAAAGAAGACTGAAAAAATTGCAGAACAAATTGATACGGATATAAGGGGTCTGGGCTCTGAAATTGATAAATCAAGCAACAGAATTGCGTTGGGGCTTCTTATAACAGCTTTCCTGATAAGCAGTGCTCTTATAATGAATGTTGAACAGCCTAAATTCGTAGGCATTCCTGTATTTTCGCTTGCAGGATTTATGATTGCATTTTTTCTGTTTTTTGTGCTGACTGTTTCAATTAGAAGAGAAAAAATTTAAAATAATTTAAGATATTAAATACGCAAATAAGATATATAAATATAACCAATAATTTCAAATAAACAATTAAGACAAACATTTTAAGCACAAAATTATGAGGTGGTAAAATGCTTGATACAATAAAGAAAGGGATGCTTCTAGGACTTGGAGTAGCTACATTAACTGAAAAGGAAATCAGGAAAAATGTTAATTCCCTTGCCAAAAAAGGCTATCTGAAAAGTCAGGATGTAAAAAAACTTGCTAAAGAAATTCTTAAAGAAGCCAAAAAGCATAAAGAGAGAATACAGAAGCTTGCAGAGAAAGAAGCAAAAGTACAGATTTCAAAGCTTGACAACAGTTCCAGAATGAAAATTGAAAAGCTGAGAAAAAGAGTGCTGAAATTGGAAAAAGACCTTGAAAAGCAGGCAAAAAAACATGCAAGAAATGCTGCATTGAAAGTGATTAAAGCAACAGAGCCAAAAAGAAGAAAAAAGAAAAGATAGCCTACAAAATATAACAAGGGATTTTGAAATAGATTTATAAAAGAAGGAGGGTTTACATTGCCCATGGAAAGCACAAAAAACAAGGTTCCTGAGCACATAGGGATAATACTTGACGGCAACAGAAGATTTGCAAAAAGGCTCATGATGAAGCCATGGAAAGGGCATGAATGGGGAGCCAAAAAAGTTGAAAAACTATTCAACTGGTGCAAAGATCTTGGAATAAAAGAAGCTACGCTTTATACGTTCTCAATTGAAAATTTTAACAGACCAAAGGATGAATTTGATTTCCTCATGAAAATATTCAAAATGGAGCTTAAAAGGCTAATGAAAAATGAAGATGTGATGAAGGAGGGGATAAGGGTAAATTTTATTGGGAGAATCTGCATGTTCAATAGTGGACTGGAAACACTCATGAGGCAGGTTATGGAAAAAACAAAAGATAATGACAGATATATTGTCAACTTTGCTATGGCTTACGGCGGAAGGTCAGAAGTTGTGGACGCAACAAGAAAAATTGCAGAGCAGATAAAAGAAGGCAAGCTGAATATTGACCAGATAAATGAAGAGACGTTCAAAAATTATCTTTATACTGCTGACGAGCCTGATTTAATAATAAGAACAGGAGGGGAAAAGAGGACATCTAACTTCCTGCCGTTTCAGGGAGCATATTCAGAATGGCTTTTCCTCGAAAAAACATGGCCTGAATTTGAAAAAGAAGATTTGATAGAAGCAATTGCTGAATACGGAAGAAGAGAAAGAAGATTTGGAAAATAATTCCAGTGTTTTTAAAATTATACTAATTAATTATAAATTTTATTTATAGTATTTCATTTCTGTGTCGAACCATTTTGCATAATTCTTTTCAGCGTGGGTAACTTTCCAGCCTTCTATTGTAGGAATTTGATATGAATGCAATTTTTTTATCTCAGATTCTACTTTCTTGAAATATTTTTCAGAAGTCTTGATTATCAATGCATGCTCTTTTGCTGATTCTATTTTTCCCTTCCAGAGATACCTTGAGGATACTGGAAATATGTTGCAACATCCTGCAAGCCTTTTTTTGAGGAGGCTTGATGCAATTTTTTCAGCTTCTTTTTTTGAAGGGCATGTTACATAGACAATTATCATAAAAAAGTGTATGCAACTTGTATTTAAATTATTTATCATGCTGTAATAAAGGAAATCTTTATAATCGGGGAGGGGCTCTAAAGCATTATGGAAAAGCATTATATTTTCACAAATTCGGCAGGCAGCTTTGTGTTCGACGAAAAACTGAAATTAGTGGATAAAGGAAGCAAAAATGAGAAATCATTGAAGCAGAAATACAAAACTGAAGAAATGTCAAATGAAAATATAAAGAAGATACTCCATAATTTCAGAAGAAATGAGTATTATTCTGAATTTAGGAAGGATGCAATAAAGGAAACAGAGCAGAAAATAAGGAAAGCTGCAAATGAAGATGTTCTCATAGTAAATGCAATTGACTCAATTGAAGAAACAGGAAGAATTTCAAATACACTTGCCAAAAGAGTGAGGGAATGGTATGAACTTTACTGCCCTGAATTTTCAAGAAGCATTGAAGGCCATGAAAAATTTATTGAATTAATACTCAAAAAATCAAGAAAAGAATTGATGAAAGAGATAGGACTGGAAGAAAAGGAGACTCTTGGTGGAGAGCTCAGAAAAGAGGATTTGGATGCAATAATGGAGCTTGCAAAGAAAGTTCAGGAGCTTTACATTCTCAGAGAGTATGAGGAAAAATACCTTGAAAAAATGATGAAAAAGCACTGCCCAAATGTTACTGCATTAACTGGTTATTTGGTTGGAGCAAAGCTTCTTGCGCATGCAGGGACTCTAAAGAGGCTGAGTGAAATGCCTGCTTCTACAATACAGGTTCTCGGAGCTGAAAAGGCATTATTCAGGCACAAGAGGAGCGGGGCAAAGCCGCCAAAGCATGGCCTGATATTCCAGCATCCTTTCTTCTCAAGATCAAAAATGAAAAATCACGGAAGAATAGCAAGAATGCTTTCTGATAAAATATCAATTGCTGCTAAAGTCGATTATTTCAAAGGAGAGCCAATTGGAGACACTTTAAGATATGAACTTGAAAAGAAACTGGGGGGGATTCTCGTATGATAAAGCAGACAAGATTTCCCAATATTTACGGGGATGAAAGAGGAAGGAGAAGCAGCATTTATACCAGAAGCATTAATCCAGGCAAGAAAGTTTATGGAGAAATTCTTGCAAAGGACGGAAAATATGAATATAGAGAATGGGATGCCTGGAAAAGCAAGTTATGTTCTGCAATAAAAAAAGGAGTAAGCCAGATTGGTTTGAGAGAAGGGAATACTGTGCTTTATCTTGGAGCCTCAACCGGAACAACTGTTTCCCATGTTTCTGATATTGTCACTAATTCAGGATTTGTATTTGCAGTAGAATTTGCACCAAGAGTCACAAGAGACCTTGTATTTCTTGCAAAAGACAGGAAAAATATTGCACCGATACTTGAAAGCGCAACAAGGCCTGAAAAATATGCAGACAGAGTTTGCCAGGTTGATATTGTTTACCAGGATATTGCACAGAGAGACCAAGCAAATATATTCCTGAAAAACTGCGATTGGTATCTTAAAGAGGGCGGCTTTGGACTACTTTGTGTTAAAGCAAGAAGTATTGATATATCAAAAAAGCCCAGGGAAGTTTATCAGGAAACAAGAAAAATTCTTGAGGAAAAACTTACAGTTGTTGAATACAGGGAACTAGACCCTTATCAAAAAGATCACTGTATTTTTATCTGCAAGAAGAAATAAGACAGAAGTAAAATTTTGATTCTTCAGATTTATAGAATTTTGAATTCTAGATTCCTGCATGCTGACCAATTTTCTTTCCGATGAAATTTGCCCATGGGTCGACAGGAACCCATTTTCCATCGAGTTTTACAAGAAGGTATTGGTGAATATTTGTTATGTATAATGTGCATCTTTGCTTTATTTCATCGTCGCTGAAAAACCCACTCTTGACAAGAAATACCCTGAGGAGATTGCTCTGCTGGGTGCATTGCTGAAATCCAGGATTATCCCATGTTTTTTCAAGACTGAAAAACATATGGTTGAACTTTATATAAGTTTGTCCTCTTGCACCATGATATCTTTTTGAAAGAAATGAATAAGCATTCTCAAGAAACTCCTTTTGGGACTTGGATTTTGCTTTGATTGATTTTATGGCTTTCTCCATATCTTCCGGAAGCTTGTCGGGAATCTTTGATTTCCAGAATTTCAGGTAAGGGATTATAAAGCGAGAAAGTATGAATACTACAAAAATGTAGACTCCGATAATCCATAAAATAACATTGATGGTATTGGTAGCATTGATAATATTTATGATATCCATTTATTATAGGCATAAGTGCAAAGATATAAATATTCTCCACTACGAACAAGGAGTATGCTTAACATCTTTAACACACTGACAAGGAAAAAAGAGTCTTTTAAAGAGATAAAGAAAGGTTTTGTGAATATGTATACCTGCGGGCCTACTGTCTATGATTACGCTCATATAGGCAATTTCAGGGCTTATGTATGCAGTGATATTCTCAGGAGATACCTTGAATACAAAGGATATGATGTAAGACAGGTTATGAATCTTACAGATGTGGATGACAAGACAATAAAGGGCTCACAGAATGAGAAAGTATCTCTTGGGGGGTATACTGAGAAGTATTCAAAAGCTTTCTTTGAGGATATTGATGCGCTTAATATTGAGAGAGCAGATGTTTATCCTAAGGCAACTGAGCACATAAATGAAATGATCAGCATGATTAAAGCATTGCTTGAAAAAGGAATTGCATACAAAGCTGATGACGGCTCTGTTTATTACAATGTTGCAAAATTCAAAGATTATGGAAAATTATCAAAAGTTAATATCGGAGAATTGAAAGAAGGCGCAAGGGTAAAACAGGACGAATATGAAAAAGAAGAGGCCCGTGACTTTGCGCTATGGAAAGCATGGGATGAAAATGACGGCGATGTTTTCTGGGAGACAGATTTTGGAAAAGGAAGGCCTGGATGGCACATTGAATGCAGTGCAATGAGCACAAAGTATCTTGGAAAGCATTTTGATATCCATGCAGGAGGGATTGACCTTGTTTTCCCGCACCATGAAAATGAGATTGCACAGAGCGAAGGTGCATTTGACGAGGAATTTGTCAATTACTGGTTCCATAATGAATATTTGATGGTTGAAGGAAAGAAAATGTCAAAGAAGCTCGGAAACTTCTATACACTTAGAGATTTACTGAAGAAAGGCCACAATGCAAAGGCAATAAGATATCTCTTAATGAGTGCACATTACAAAGTTCAGCTGAATTTTACTGAGGATGCAATAAAAGCTTCTGATGAAGCAATTGAGAGGCTTAGAGAGTTTATACTGAAGGTTAAGGATGCAAATGGTAAGGAAAGCTATGGTAAAAATATTGGTGATGTTGCCTCTGCAATAAAGAAAGCAAAAGAAGATTTTGAAAAAAACATGGACGATGACATTAATATCAGCGGAGCGCTTGCTTCAGTATTTGATTTTGTAAAGGAAATAAACAAGCTTCTTTCTGAAAATAAAATTTCAAAGCAAAATGGAAAAGAAATTTTGGATTTTATGAGCAGTATTGACAAAGTGTTTGGTGTTCTTGAATTTGATGAGGAGAAAGCTCCTGAGGAGATAATGAAAATTGTTGAAGAAAGAGAAGAAGCAAGAAAGAAAAAAGATTTTAAGACTTCTGATGCATTGAGAGATAAAATAAATGCAAAAGGCTGGTTACTTAGCGATACAAAAGACGGGCCAAAGCTGAAGAAAAAGAATTAATAGTGTTATAATTTCATTAAATCAACTAATTTATACTAATGAATAAAGAGGATTAGATGGCAACAAACATTGCTGATTATTTAAAAGGAAAATATTATCCAGTTCTAGAGCGTTTTCTGAAAATGTCAGAAAATAATTCTGATGATGACAAGCTCAAGTCAATTTACAAACTAAAAGCTGAAGTTTATTCTGATTTTGATGTTATAAAAATGAGAATTCTCTCGAGAAGAATAATAAATGAAGAACTTCCTTGCATAGAAGAAATGGATAAGATGATACGAATTCTTGAAAAGTTTGCCAAAAAAAATAAGCTTAATTTTGCTGCTAAAATGCTTTTTGATAAACTAAGCAAAGTCAAGAAGGAATTTGAATTTGGCTTCATAAAGAAAAATGGTTTAATTGAATTATTGAAAGATGAATCACGAAGCTTATTCGACTCAAAAAAAGGAGATCATGGTTCATATAAATGGAAAGAATACAAAAAATTGGTTGATAAGGAAAAAGATTACAACAAAAAACTTGAACATGAATTGACAATTGCAAGCTCTGCCGAGGAATTAATAATTGAAAGAGGGAAGATTATTTCTGACAAAAGAATAAAATCTTTGTTTCATAGAAAAAGCAGAAGTGCTGTTGTTTATGCAGCTGCTTTGCTTACTGCTTTCATATTTATAATTAATACAAATGCTACAATTGCAAAGCAGAAATTAGGAGAAGGTGTAAGAAATCACGCTGACAGTACATTTGTCCTGCAGGATACAACAGGGTATGGTTATATTCCTCCTGAACTTGCCCCGATTCTCAAAGATATTTCTTTGTATAGAGAATTATCAGGTAAAGGATTGCCACTAAAATTTGTGAGTGATGACAAACTCCTCAGTGAATATGGAGCTTATGCTATGTTTCAGGGAGATTTATTAAGGGAGGGGGGAACTGTTTATTATTCTCTCTCCAACTACAATCCAAATATTTCAGCAGGTGAAATTGATACATTAAAATCTTCATTGTTTCATGAACTTGTGCATGCACAGCAAGATGTACAACTTAGGGGATATTTTGAAGGAATCCCAGGAAGTATACCGAAATGGAAAGTGAAATTTTATTATGCTAAAAATCAATCCACAACCAACAAGAAGGCAGGAATTCACCTTGGTTCTGAGCTTGAGGCTTATTATTATGAATTGTTGTTTGAAAATCAAAAATATGGAACTTACGATAAGGCCACATATGTAGGATTTTTGAGTTATTATATGAAACTTAGAAGTTCTGAAGTTTATTTAGAATATGAAGAAGTTAGAAATATTACTGAAAAATATTATGAGGATCTAGTCAAAGTTACAGGACAAGATTTGAATTCATTCGTAAAAAGCTTGAATTCAAAATAATGCAAAGAAGTAGAACATTATATTATTCAAATAAGAATTATTTCTGAATTGATATTTTGACTTTATCGTTTGCCCTTATTGTGCCTTTGCCGAATGTAATTTTTTTTACCTTGCATGTTGCTTTTATATCCCTGAGCATTGGCTCAAACTTTTGTTTCATTGCATCTTCACATTCAATCTCAATTAAGGAAAGATCTGAATTAAGCGGCATGCTGTTTTCTGATTTGAATTTTCTTATTGATGTGATTATATCAATAACATTTGCTCCTGCTTCTTCAGCTTCGCCGTTAATCAATGATTCATCATATCCTGGCCATGTGCTTGCATGGATTGATGCTCTGCCTTCCTTTCCTGCAAAGTAAATATGGTAAATTTCTTCTGTAATGTGAGGAGTTATCGGTGCCATGAGTTTCAGGATTGTGAGTAAAGCTGTGTAAAGAGTGTATTTTGCAGAGAGAACCTCATCTTCGGTGTATGAATCTTTATTATAGAATCTATCTTTTACAATTTCAAGATAATTATCGCAGAACATGTGCCAGAAAAATTTCTCAGTTTCGAGCTTTGTTCTTACATATTCATAATTTTCAAACGATTCTGTTGCATTCTTTACGAGGGTATTGAGAAGCGATAAGAAATATTTGTCAGCAGGATAAAATTGTTTTGGCTTCTGTTTTCCATCGTAATCTTCAAGGCTCATTATTGCAAATTTGCTTGCATTCCAAAGTTTTGTTGTGAATTTCTGGCCTGATACAAGCTCCTTTTCCATGAAAGGAAGATCGTCGCCAAGCTTTGAGCCTGCTGCCCAGAACCTTAGGCTGTCTGCAGAATATTTTTCTATCATTGGCTGCGGCTCAACTGCATTGCCTTTGCTCTTGCTCATCTTTCTTCCATGAGGATCGAGTGCAAAGCCACTGATTATGATGTCCTTCCACGGATTTACCCCGTAATGCATCCTGCTCTTTACAACAGTATTGAAAAGCCAGAAAGTAATTATATCATGTGCCTGAGGCCTTAATGACATGGGGAATAATTTTTTTCTTACTTTTTCATCTTTTACAAGCTGAACTGCAAGCTGCGGAGTCATTGATGATGTGGCCCATGTATCCATTACATCGCTTTCAGGAATTAAGTCTTCTGCTTTTACCCCTGCAGGAAGATTCTTAGGCTTGTCTGTTAATGGATCAACTGGAAGCTGGCTTTCATCTGCAAGAATTACCTTGCCATCTTTTGTATACCATAATGGAAATGGAACTCCGAAATAACGCTGCCTTGAAATATTCCAATCCCACCTTAACCCTTTAATCCAATTGTCATATCTTGTTCTCATAAATTCAGGATACCAATTCATTTCCTGTCCTGCTTTTAGAAAATCTTCTTTTAAATCAAGATACTTGATGTACCATTGCTCTGTTGCAACGTATTCAATGTCCGTATCGCATCTTTCGTGGGTGTTGACAATGTGCTTTATTTTTTCCAGCTTGACAAGTGCATTTTCTTTTTCAAGCTCTTCAATGACTTTTTTTCTGGCTTCAGTGCTTTTGAGGCCTTTGCAGAATCCCGCATTTTCATTGTATTTGCCATCAAGGCCCATGACATCAATTGCTTTTACTTTTGGATGCCTTTCCATCCAGTCAATGCATTCAACTCCGCCGTAAGTGCAGTAATAAACAACTCCTGTTCCGTATTCCATATCTGTGAATTCATCAGGAATCATTTCAACCGACCTGTTTATTACTGGAAGCATTATCTGCTTTCCAATTAAATGAGAATATCTCTTATCATCTGGATGAACTGAAATGCCGACACATCCCCAGATTAATTCAGGCCTTGTTGTTGCAAACACAATTTCTTCTCCAGAGTCAACTGCTTTTGCTTTTATGTGAACCAAGTGAGATTCTCTTTCAGTGTCTTTCATTTCCACCTGTGCAATTGCTGTCTGGCATGTCGGGCAGAACATAATCGGTGATTTCTTTTTTACAATTCTGTCTTTTTTGTACAAGTCAAGAAATGATTTTTGGGAAATTTTCTGTGAATGTTCATTTATTGTTGTGTAAAAAAGATCAAAATCGCAGGAAATTCCCAAGCGTTTCCAGTCTGCAACATATTTTGGCCTTATTTCTGCAAGAGTATCAAGGCAGAGCTTTACAAACTCTTTTCTCTCCATGATTTTGGACCTTACATTCTTTGTTTTTTCAATAAGACGTTCTGTTGCAAGGCCGTTGTCATCTGTTCCAAAAGGATAGAAAACGTTAAATCCTTTCATCCTCTTGTACCTGATTACGAAATCCTGCTGGGAATACGAGAATGCGTGGCCGATGTGCATTTTTCCTGAGACTGTCGGAGGGGGAGTATCAACTGAGTAAACTTCTGCATCTGATTTTTCATCAAATTTGAAAATTCCATTTTTCTCCCAGTATTTCTGCCATTTGGCTTCTGATACTTTTGGGTCATATCTCTGCGGCAAATCCATGAGTAGAAGTGGATACCATTAGTATTTAAAGGTTAAGGAGAATAGAGTTAAAAAAAACGTTAAAGTAAAAAATATAAACATGCAGAAAATTCTTATCAGGATGCAAAACAAAGTAAAAAAAGAACTGCAAAAGCTTGCTAATCCTGAAAAAGCAAAGTTATTGTCAGGATTTTTCAAAACAGGGAAAGGACAGTATGGTGAAGGAGATATTTTTCTTGGAATAACTGTTCCTGCACAGAGAGAAGTTGCGAAAAGAAACTTAGGAATTGGTTTTAGCGAAATATCAGATTTGCTGAAGAGCAAAATCCACGAGCACAGGCTTGTCGGGCTGTTAATTCTTGTTGAAAATTTCAGGAAGATGGATGATGCTGGAAAGAAGAAGATATTTGAATTTTACATGAAAAATACAAAAGCCATAAACAACTGGGACTTGGTTGATTTGAGTTCAAGCAGAATTCTAGGGGAGTATCTTCTGAAAAAAGAAAGGAAAAGAAGAGAGGAAAGAAAGATTTTGTACAGGCTTGCAAAGTCGAAAAATTTATGGGAAAAAAGAATTTCAATAATATCAACGCTTGCATTCATAAGAGAAAAGGAATTTGATGATGCACTTGCAATTTCTGAAATTCTGCTTCATGACAAACACGACTTGATACACAAAGCAGTAGGCTGGGCGCTAAGGGAAATCGGAAAAAAAGATCAGGAAACTGAAGAAAAATTTCTCAGGAAATATTACAAAACAATGCCAAGAACAATGCTCAGATATTCTATAGAAAGGTTTGACGAGAAAAAAAGAAAATTTTACATGGGGAAATAAGGTCTCGCTTGATGCTTTAATAACACAAAGCCTTGACAACACAAACCTTTAATAATTTAGAGAATTGATTGAGTATTATGAAATCTGACTCTAAAAATTATCTGCCATGGTTCAGGAAGTATGCTCCAAAGAATTCAAAGGATATTATAGGTCAGGATAAGGCTGTAGAGCAGATTAAGAAATTTATTTCTGAGCACAGCAAACAGAAAAAGAAAGCACTTCTTGCAAATGGGCCGACTGGCTCTGGAAAAACAGCCACTGTTTATGCAATTGCAAATGAACTTGAATATGAAGTTATAGAAGTAAATGCATCTGATTTCAGGAATGAAGCAGGATTAAATTCTACTGTCGGTGCTGCAATTGGACAGCAGTCTCTTTTTGCTAAAAGCAAAATAATTCTTGTAGATGAGATTGACGGCATTTCAGGAACAAAGGACAGAGGAGGATTAAATGCTCTGATTAGACTTGTGGAAATAACTAAATTCCCAATTATCATGACTGCTAATGATGCAAAGGACTACAAATTTAACAAGCTGACAAGGAGATGTGTTATTGCTGATTTTCATGCACTTCAGTCTGCTTCAATACAGCACATCCTCGAGAATATTGTTGAAGGTGAAAAGCTGAAAGCTGAGAAAGATACAATAAAGAGTATTGCAAGAATGTCTGCAGGAGATGCGAGAGCTGCGATAAATGATTTGCAGACACTTGCTAATTTTACAAAGGAGATTAAGGATACTGAAATGCTTGGCGAAAGAAACAGGCAGGAGACAATAATCAATGCCCTGATGAAGGTTCTCAAGTCAACTGATGTGAATATTGCAAAAGGTGCATTTGACAATGTTGATGAAGACATGGATGAGTGCATGCTCTGGCTGGATGAAAACATGCCAAAAGAATATACAAAGCCTGAAGACCTTGCAAATGCATATGAAATAATGTCAAGGGCTGATGTTTTCAAGGGAAGAATAAGAAGATGGCAGCACTGGAGATTTATGGTTTACATAAGTGATTTGCTCACAGCAGGGATTGCGCTTTCCAAGAAAGAGAAATATCATCAATTCGTGCAGTACAAGCCAACAATGAAGCTTCTTAAAATCTGGATGGCAAATCAGAAGTTTGCAAAAAGAAAAAAAATTGCTGAGAGAATTGCAGAAAAAACCCACACTTCAACAAGGGTTGCAATACATGACACAATACCTTACATGAAAGTTATTTTCAAGAAAAATAAGAAAAAAGCAGATGAGATTTCTGAATATTTGAAATTAGAGAAGGAAGAAAGTGACTGGCTGAAAGCATAGATTTTTATATTTAGTTCTGAATCAATAATGTATGACAAATGCAGAGAATTTAGGAAATAAGTTTGTATTCTTCTTTAATTAGACAAGTCTCTGGCATAAGCTTCATTATCAATTCCGGTCTGAAAAACCATTTTTCGTTGATGCGAAAAGCCTGAGTTCTAAATATGATTCAATGAAGTATTTTTGTTTTGTTAAGAACCACCAGTCACAGACTTGTGGAATGTTATTTCATGATAGAAGAATAAACTGAGCAAACTATGAACTATGGAGGAGAATTGAAATGAGCAATTGTAATAAAAATCAAAATGCAAGTTACAAAGTATTGGAAAAGGTTCCTGCAAGAGTGATATGCAAAGATGTTTCCAGAGAATATATACATAGTACCAAGAGCCTGCAGATAATGAAAAAGTCAGGAAAAAAGATTCCTGAATCCTTGAAGGAGAAACTTCAGGATTATTCTTCTGTGAAGCCTGCATATGACATAAACAGCAATGCTGTTTACCTTATTTTGTCATACAAATCAGGAACGCAAAAATGGCCTGTGATAGTTTATTCTGAAGAGGCTGTTTCCAGAGATTCGAAGGAAGTGGTTGAGCAGGCAAAGAATCTTGTCAAGGATGAGAAAAAGCTGACAGAGATAATAAATGAATCTTTGAAGAAGAAGATGGTAATTGATGGGATAAGTTATCCTTTGTATGACACAATGGCAGAGATAGATTATGACTACAGAATAAACAAGAAAGTGATAAACATGGTATCCAAGAAGAAATGATTAGTGGGAAAGCAGGAGAAATTATTTTTTATTTTGATTTATTGCAAATCAGCTTAGACTATAATTAAAATTTATTTTTTATTATGGATTTTATGATGATAGTACATAAGGTAGATGCATGCCAAGATAGAACCTAATAAATTGAACACTAAATCAAATATATTGTTCATATAATCACCAACCTGTGCAGCTGCATTGAAAAAAACAACTGCAATTAACTCTGAAATTTCATTGAGTGCGCCAAGACCAGAAGCCAAAAGTATTAATAAAAACGAAAGTAAAATTTTATTGTGTTCAATTTCTTTGTCGAGATGTGGATAGAGCATACTATACATTACAAGCGTAGCGACAAAAGCTCCCACCATATGAACAAAATTATCGAATTTATATATTCCATTAATTATCCAGATATCATAAAGTCTTGTACCTCCAAAATGCAGGTTTCCTCCAGACATATGTAAAATACCAAGGATAACAAGGCCAAGCATAACATTGTAAGTCATATGCATTTTTTTATGGTAAAATACAATTATACTGATTAAAATAGATATAATAAATGTGTAGTAAAGAAATTCAAAGTTCTTTTTTAGAATAGCTTCCATAGTAAAAAATAGAAGGTATAAAATTGTAAAATAGAACATAATCTGTAACTTAGTCTTCTCTTCCATAAAATAAATTTAGAAAGTGATGTATAAATATTTTTCTATGGCAGAAACTTCTCAGGATGTGCTAGTTTCTCAGGCAGGTAATGGGTGATTACATAATTCAGTCCCTGTGCTGCAAGCGCCTGCTGTTCTGCTCTTTTCTTTAGTGTCAGCAAAAGCTTCAATGCTTTCTGCCACTGAGGATAGTGCTGTATAAACGGATCGTTCTTGAATGCGTCCTGTGTTCTCTTTATATCAATCTCTTTGAGAGGATGTGTGGGGAGTTTGTAATCAATTATATCCTGAGGAGTTACTCCAAGAAATTTTGCCTTTGGAACGCAGAAGTATTTGTTTATGTGTGCGGAATTTCCACTTCCTACTTTCAGAGTTCTGTAAATATTTGCAATTCCATAAGGATCACAATCAGTGAAACCATAAACAGGAATATTTTTTTCATCGCTTAATCTTCTGAGGAATCTTCTGCATGCTCTTGTCGGGACTCCTCCCATTGAGATGATAATGCATTTTGATTTTTTCCAGAAAGCGTGCTTCACAAGCCTTTGATACATACCTGCTGTTTCTATTGCAAGAACAAATTCTGCATCTGTATCAAACTTCAGATTTTCAACATTGCTAGGAACTGAATAAGCTCCTGAACCGAATTTTGTGCAGTCTATTTCGATGTCTTTCCCTGTTTCAGTGTCTTTGTCAATTACAATTAATTTTCCGGAGACATCCCCCCCTTTTTCTTCTGGAATAAAGCCCATCTGCTCCCTGTTGACCATTAACATTGCTTCAATATCATCCATTACTGTATCTGATTCAGGCTGTTCATGAAAGCGGGCTTCTCCCCAGTTTTTTGAGACATAGTAAGCTTCCCTCTTTGTAGCAATGTCATCTGTTTTTACAAGCTCCTTTGAAAGAGCCATCATTTTCAGGGTTTGTGCAAATGTCTTTACAGTTGAAGCTGTCAATGTTCTTTCCTTGAATTTTCCGAGAAGCTCAAAGTAGCCGACTTTAGGATCATAGCTTACATTCTGGA